>ENA-OQLI01000017-OQLI01000017.1-human-gut-metagenome-genome-assembly--contig:-NODE-17-length-287648-cov-12.034457_pt1 | contig 287648 bp, 240 predicted proteins | sample MGYA00242805_ERZ504812 | MGnify/ENA primary metagenome ERZ504812 (study PRJEB26092, sample SAMD00036430) | human gut metagenome | host: Homo sapiens | study: EMG produced TPA metagenomics assembly...
ATGTGCAATAATGGTATTGACCTGCTTTAAAATGTCTTTGTCACAGCGGATGTAGCGGAAGGTATTATTATGCATACGTTGTTTGAAATTTATGGTATTCAACGCTTTAGTCCGGTGTGGTTCATAAAGAACCTTTCCCGGTATATCCCTGACGGGCTTGCCGTTTTTCATCTTCGGTGTACCACGGCGGAGCATTTTCCCGCACTCCACCAGAATCGTCCCCTTCGGATCAGTTACAACATAGGAAACATTGGATGGCATCTGCATTAAATTCGGCTTTACATAGAACCTTGTTTTACCGGAACCGGAACCGCCGATAATGATTACATTTTTGTTTCTTGCATATTTAGGCTGTTTCGGGCGGCTGTTCATGGTAAGCCGTTCCGTCTGTGTCAAAAGGATATTATTTTCAAGCCCTGGATCAATAAAAGGTGCGATATCTTTCTGGTTTCCCCATCGGGCAGAACCGTATTCCTCTCCCTGCCGGAATTTCTTTGCATTTTTCCCTTTCAGGTACACCATTGCCTTAATCACTACAGTGGTAATCATCCCAACTGCCATATCAAAGATATGGAGACTGAGAATTGGATTTGAGAACGCCATCTGGAAATTCAAAAACAGCACCCCCAGACGTTCTATTGCGGATTCCCCAACACAGAACCGATACAGCCATGCCAGCTTATCTGCCAGGTAAAAAACAATTACATAGGGAATATTCATCATAAGCAGACGTTTCTTATCCACCGCAGGCATCTGTCCGGCAATGTCCTGTCCTATTTTTTTCAAAACTGTCATAACTTCTGACTCCGGCTTCTTTTTATGCTTCCTGCTCAATGTTCCTGCCCCCGATTCTTCTGTTTCATCTTTTCCCTCTGCCTGTGCTTTGCCACACGTTCCATTGCCAAATACAGTTTCTTCCGGACAGATACTTTTTTGCTTTTCTTTAACTGCCATCCGGTATATTCCTTAAAAGCGGCAGTTATGGAATCCACTTCTTTCGCCTTAAAAAAGACATAATATTTCGGAGGTTCTGCCGACCTGTCTTTCTTCAGGCAGTAGTCTATATCATATTTTCTGGCATATTTTTCAAAAGACCGGATATTCCCATCTGTAACCTCAATATTAGAAAGCTCCTGATTGTGTGCTTTCAGTTTTTCCATGCTCTGTTTCCCATGATATACGGTTTCTTTTTTCTGCCCCTTTCCAGAAATTTTTTGCCGCTTTTGGGACTGTTCCATCTCCCTGAGCAGCTTCTGCAGCGATGCTTTTAAAATCTGTGCAGAAATTTTCCCTCCCCGTATACACAAAGACACCACCTTTTCATTTACTTCATCCTGCAAGACAATCACCTTCCTTCTCCCTGACTGCTTTCTTCTGTTTTATTTCCAGCAGAATCTTCTGCAGGCAGTACCCGATGCAAGGAGAATATCTTCCATAAGGGCATCCCTCACAGCACCAAGTCTCCTCTTTCTCTTCAAAAGGTTCCTCCGGCAAAAGCCGATAATAGCATTCTTCTTTGGAACATCCATTCTTCCGGCTATTCCAAAAATAACAGTAAGAGCAGTCCTTTGGCTTATCCTCTGCATATTTCTGATTATCCGCTTTCTTCTGCATCCTGTTTTGCTCTCCTGTCCAATTCTTCCAATCTCCTGTCCTCCTCTGCCCCTACACGAATACAGCAATATAGGCTAACTGCTATGACCACTGCAGCTCCGCCGATAATAATTCCAATCATCTCCATACACCTCTTTCGTCCATCAACAAAAAAACAGGGTGTTTCCAAAATGACCAGCACTTCGGAAACACCCAATATTTCTTTTTTATTTTTTCTTTTTTAACAGGAACAGTGAACCCCCTGTTCCGCACAATGCAAGACCAGCAAGAAGCAGCCACAGCCGTATATTGCTATCATCACCTGTTTTCGGTGTGTCTGTCGGCTTTGAAGGTTCCTGCGGTGTCTGCGGCGTTTCCGAAGGTTTCTTTTCATCCTTCATGGATACCTTCTGAATCTCTCCGGTATCTTTTACAGAAAACTCCACATCCTCCGCTATCAGATATCCTTCCGGTGCTGTTTCCTCTCGCAGTATATAATCTCCAATCGGAAGTTTTTCCATATAATGCGGCTTGTCTGTAGAAGTCCAGCTTTCCACCGCATTTCCATCTTTATCAAGCACCGTCATTTTTGCCCCCGGCAATTCTTTCCCCGAAATATCCGTTTTGGAAATCTCAACCTTTGTCACATCGTCTTTCATTTCCACTTTCTGAACTTCTGCAGTATTTTCAACAGTGAACGTAATACTTTCCGCTGTCACATAACCATCTGCCGGAAGTGTTTCTGTCAGAGTATATTCTTTGCCGACTTCCAGTTCTTTGATAATGTGCGGCTCCGTACCGGATGTCCACTCATCTACCACAGTTCCGTCCTGATCGGTTACTTCCAGTTTTGCACCCGGTAACTCTTCTCCTGTGGTAAGGTCAGATTTTGTGATTTCAAAGATAGTTGCCTCATTTTCAAAGGTGTGCTCAAAAGTAACTTCCGGCACATCCGCTCCAGCATACTCGAAAGTAAATTCTTTTACTTCTTCTGTCGTAACAAAACCTGCAGGTGCTTTTACTTCCTTCACATAGAAGCTGCCACCTACCGGAAGATCTGCAGTAAAGAAGATTTTTCCATCCTTGTCAGTCGCTTTCTGCTCCATAATGGTATCTGCTTTTACAAGCACATCACCGTCAGTATTCTTAATATCTTCTTTGGCACAAAGGGCAAATACGCCGCCCTCCAGCACACGGTCAGAATCTTTCTCTTTTTTGGTTACGATCACTTTTGCTTTCTGACGGCTGTTCTGCCATTCAGAATCGAAAGTTACCACCGGAGTATCCTGATCACGATAAGTCAGATCAATGTCTCTCGGCTCTCCGTCCAACACAAAACCATCGGCTGTTTCTTTTTCTACCACATAGTATTTTCCAAGCGGCAGGTCATCGGTTCTTGCAATGCCAAGTTCATCGGTTTTGATGGTTGCTACCAGTTCATCCTTTTTGTAATAATCATCACTTTCTCCGTCAGCGGCTTTAATATCTTCTCTGGCATAAATTTCAAAGGTAACGTCTTTCAAAGAGCCTGTCACATAACCCCAGATGGAATCCATTGCTCCTGCAACCATGTCATTCCAGCTCACTTCACTTAAGAATTCACCTTTTTTGTTGATGATGATACGTCCAATCGGAACGTCATCCTTCATTTCCACTTTCTGAATCTCTGCAGTATCCGTGATTGTAAATTCCACTTCTTCTGCTTTTAAGTAGCCATATGGCGCAAATTCTTCACGCAGGATATAGGTTTCCCCGACATGCAGACGTTTGATGATATGCGGTTCCCCTTTTACGGAAGTCCATTTATCAATTTCATTTCCATCTTTATCAAGAACCGTTAGAGTTGCACCATCCAGTTCCACGCCTGTGGTAAGGTCAGATTTTCTAAACTCAACCGTTGTAGGCTGATTCTTAAAGATTTCTTTCAGGCGGACAACTTCTACATCCTGACCCTGATAAGAAACAGTCACTTCGATAATCTCATCAGAAGAAACAAATCCGTCCGGTGCCTGTAATTCTTTGATATAGTAGCTTCCAAATGGTAAATTCTGTTCAAAAATTGCTGTTCCATCTTCGCCTGTGACGGCTGTACAAAGCTGCTCATCTGCTTTCACAATCACTTTTCCCCCGGCTTTGATGTCTTCTTTTGCATATAAACCAAACTCTGCTCCGGCGATGGTGCTGCCATTTTCCGCATCCTGTTTTTCCACGGAAATTTCCACTTTCTGACGCTCATTGATGAACTCTACGCTTTCCACCACGGCAGGAGTATCCTGATCCACATAGACAAACTGCACATTCTGCTCTGCTTTGTTATGTACAAAACCATCCGGTGCTGTTTTTTCTACAACCCTGTAATTTCCAAGTGGAAGATTTTTGATTGTGGCACTTCCTGTTTCATCTGTTGTAAGCTCTGCCACCAAAGTATCTTTGGCATACTCTAAAATACGGTTTCCGGCATCGTCTTTCTGAAAATCTGCAGTATAAATATCTTCTGCAGCGTAGATTGCAAAGACTGCTCCGGCAAGGTTTTCCATCTCATATTTGAAGTCCTTTCCGTAGTCTTTCAGAACTTCACCTTTTTTCACTACTGTAAGTTCCCCTTTTACCGGATGATTTTCATAAACCACTTCGATAATGGCATCTCCTGAAACCGGTTCAATCTGATACAGAGTATCGCTATCTACTTTAATTTCCGCATAATTCTTGTTGATGGTATATCCATCGGGCGCTGTCACTTCTTCAATACGATAATGACCGATTTTCAAATTCTGCGGAAGGATTAAATATCCATCAGCATCGGTAAAATAGGATTTATGTACAATAGTAGTCGGATAGGTCGTTACCTGTTCTACATATTTCTCATTATCCATATCGTAAATCTTAAATTCTGTTCCAGCAGCCAGCACTGTTTTCTTTGTTTCATCGTCCTGTTTCGTGATTTTCAATTTGGCAGAAAACTCATCATCCAAAAGCACACGCCATACCTGCGGCTCTGTCGGCTTATGCTCTGTGATTCTTACAATAAAATCATCCACTGGTTTATAATTATGCGGTGTCGTTGTCTCTCTTACCACATAAGTTCCATATGGAAGTGGAATGGATACTGCATAGCCTTTTTTATCGGTAAAGATTTCAGTTGCCCCATTTTCTCCAAGTACCACCGGAGTAACGGAATCAAAGTCATAAGTTCCATCTTCTTTCACAGTTAAAGAAGATACCAGATAAGCAGTAAATCCTGCGCCTTCAAGAAGTGCTGCATCGGTATTCCCGTTATTTGCAGCCTTAATAATCTGGAACGGCTGCTTCTTGACCTGCTCTAAGGATGTACAGCTTCGTTCCACCACAGCCACTAAATCCCCTTCATAATCACAGACAAGATCATATTCATTTTTATCTGTCAGATAACCTGTCGGCGGTGTAATTTCTTTCACAAAATATTTACCGAGATACAGGTTTTCTGCAACTGCTTCCCCTTTTTCATTGGTTGTCAGTGATGCCACCTTATCCCCGGCTTTATAAATCACACCTGTTGCCCCATCCGGATGTACGATATCTTCACGTGCATACAAACCATATACTGCTTTTTCCAATGTGGCATCGCCCTGCGGTTCTGCTTTGTTTGTTTCTGCATCTTTTTTCTTCAGGAAAATCTTTGCTGTCACACGTTCATTTACAAATGTATGGGAGAAAGAAACGTCAGCTTCGCTGTCATTGGTATATGAAAATTTAAAAGAATATATATCTTCTTTATTTCTCTGATACCCGGACGGAGCCTGTTCTTCTTTTACATAGTAAGAATTTCCAATCGGAAGATCCGCTGTAAATATCGCTGTCCCATCCTCACCTGTGACTGCCTTTTCAATCAGAGAACCTTTCTTCACAACCACAATGCCGTCTGCGTTTACAATATCATTTCCGGCATACAAACCGAAAATACCGCCATCCAAAGGTTTTTCTGTATCCTTATCTTTCTTTACCACGGATACTTTTGCTTTCTGTCTGTCATTGATAAAAGTAGTCTCTGAAAATACCGCTTCTGCATTCTGCCCTGCATAAGATAACGTCACTGTCTTTTCTTCTTTTGCGTTATAAAAGTTTTCTGGTGCCTGCATTTCCTTCACAATATAAGTTCCGAGATGGAGATTTTTTAATACTGCCGCACCGTTATCTCCCGTTACCAGATGCTCTTTTACCAGCTCGCCTTTCTTATATACCTGTGCCCCATAAGCGGTCATTATATCCTCTCCTGCATATACAGAATAAACAGCACCTTTTTGTCGGCGTTTCTCATAGCGGAACACAATGCCTTTCTCGCTTAAATCTGCACCCGTCAATACCTGTCCCTCTTTATATACAGTGAGCTCTCCAAGCTGTTCTTTATCCGGAACAGTTACAGAAGTAGACTGATTTGCTACAAGTTTCACATTATATGCGGATGTATTGATACGATACCCGGTTGGTGCCGTAATCTCTTTTAAATATACCGTATCTTGTGTTTTCACAATTTCCACAGAGGCCGTACCGTTCTTATCTGTCTTTGGCATCTCCTTGATAAGCTGTGTACAGTTTTTATCTTTATAAATGCCGAACACTGCACCGGACAGTTTCGCATCCTCTTTTTCAGAATCTACTTTTACAACCTGAACTTTTGCAAGTTCCAGCCATGTAACCTGAAAAGAAGCCGTAGTTTCTTCCTCTATTCCCTCTCCAAAAACCAGTGCCAGATTTTGCGTATCGGAACCTGTGGTAATTTTATAAGCAGAATAATCCTTTGTTATGCTTCCTTTCATCTTTGCAGACCAGTTTTGTCCCACATCTTCCGTCTGGGTCAACGGCGCTGAAAGAAAAAACGTTGTACCTCCTTTTACTACAACATCTGCCCCTGCATTGCTGATTTTTCCTGTGGATACGTTATGAAACTTTACGCCCTTTGGCAGTTTCATGGTAATGGACTGTCTGCTGTCTGCCTGAAACGTTACTTCTTTTGTTCTCTGGATATTTCCATCTACATAAGCAGTTACTTTGTCATCTGAAAATGCCATAGCCGCATCCGGGATTTCCGGCTGGCTGACCGCATAACTATATAATTCTTTTGCCAATGCGATTCCGGTATCATTCGCCCCATAAAAAGCATCTTCACTTCCCTCTGCATAGGATGCCGCAAGATGTGTCACGACAAATCTTTTTCCGGCTGAAAAATCGGGATATTTCTTATCAAAAAAACAATCCTCTCCGCTTGCATTTGTCCCATAATAACACACTTTGGACAATTCTTTGCCGTCTCCCAGTTTTGTAATTTCATATACTCCGCTGCCCGGTCCCGGCTTTGACGGCTGGATGCAGTATGCGGTTGCCGTCACGCTTCCAAACTTTACGGTAAACGGACAAGTCAGGTAGGAACCCAGACCATAGTCTGCATAATAATACCAGCCGCCGGAACTTACCTCTACCTGTGATGAACGCAGCATTTTAGGATTGTATGCAGTAAAAGTAACCGTTTCTCCTTCCTCCAATGCCAAAAGGTCCACATTCCCTGCAATCATATGGTTTTTAAACTGTTCCATAACATCTAAAAGTTTCAGGCCACTTTCCTCATCATAAGTGTCCTGCCCTTTTAATGCTTCTAATGCCTGATTCAGTTCTGTTTCCGAAAGTTTTTTCTTATGCGAGTCCGTCTCGCCTTCCTCTGCATCCTCTCCCCCGGTCTGATCATTTCCGTCAGAATCCTGTGCATTTTTCTCTTTATGGATTTCCGCTGACGGCTCTCTTACCACAATATTTCTTTGCACATGATAAGACGGATGACCACTGACAGGCTCTACAAAATACACTGCATGATACGTATCTGCTTTATTTCCATCAAATGCCTGTCCATTCTGGTTCTTTGCCTCGTGGTACGTGACCTTTACTTTTTCCGGATGAATCTTCATTCCTGAGAAATCACTTTTCACGTCAAAACCCGTTCCTGCTTCTACTTCATAATCTTCCGCCGTTACAATCTCATCTTCAGCAAGGGCACCCTTTACTTTTTCCATGTCAGGATATTCTGCTTCGTAAGCCGCTGGCTCCGCTTCTGCCGCATAAGTGGTAACTGGCTGCATAATAGAAGAAATGATTGTCAATGCCGAGAGAAATCCCGATACGATTCTCTTTGATTTCCCTTTCATTCGCTAAGTACCTCTCTTTCTTTGTTTTTTGCCATTCTAATACTGTCCTGTTTCAAAAATTTTTCCTAAGTTCCCATATCTCTTTACCTCCTTTTTTACTTGTACTGCCCATAACAGTACATGAATACAGGGAACTTCCCTAAGCGGAACTTCCCTGCATGGTATCTACTGTTATACAGCCCGTAACCGGACTGTTTTTTTATTGAGCGTTTTTCCTGTTCTCATCCTGAACCCGTTCCCTGCTCCGGTTTTCTTTCCGCAGCGTTTTCTCCGAAAGGGTGGGCAGAATGCCCACTCCATGCCGGGTATCTATTCAGGCAGGCTATGAAATTATCAAGGTACATATAAAGGGATTTTTGAAATAAGAAAATACCCTCTCACTAATCGCAGGCTGGAGAGGGTAAAAATTGACCGTTTATAGAAATTTTTTGTTATATGGATTTCAAAGAATTGTCAGTGTGTTTTCTATCGCAACAAACACCAGCATTATTAAAGAGAATTGTTAAAACAACACTAGCGTATTTGATACAAAAAACGGGAGAGAACTGCATAAAAAACAATTCTCTCCCGTAATCATTATTCACATTAATTTTTAATTAGCCCAATCAAGATATGTAGAATCAACCAATATACCTCTACTTTCCTTAAATGTGTCTACCAATGTACATTCTTTAGTATTCAGTCTCTTTTTTACATTCATTATATGAATATAACGTATTAAGATAATTATGGTATTTTATAGAATCAGTTTCTATTTCACCAACATCTATTCCATGAAGAATCGTAATATACATTTCAAGCATGGCACAATTACTATATAGTCTATCCGTATCATTATCATACACAACACAAAGAAAAGGTTCTAATGCATATCTGCTATGAAAATACAAATAGAAACTATGGCTTATTTCATTGTCTTTAACTATATAAATATCTGACACATTTAAATTTTTAATTGGTAAAGTTTCCAACGTGGCACGTGTTATAGCGTCCATCTTTTGTATGGATACTTTTTGATATAAAACAAATTTTTTCATAAGAATTTCAAGAACATCTCTTGTTTTCTTATACGGTTTTACAATGCTGTTATTATATTCTCGTTTTAAGTCATTTATAAACGATTCTGTCTCTGGATTTATTAAAACTTTTTTACACATCAACCCATCCACCTATTTCATTAAATTTAATCCAATAATCTTCGTTGTAAAAATAGCATCGGAGATTATTTGTTGAAATATATACACTTTCTTCAGTGTCAGGAATCACGCAAGTACCTATTGAACGATATCCTTGTGTTGCAGATAATCCATCAATAAGAAAACCTTTACTATAATATTGTGAATCACCTACAATATATAGGTTATCAGCCCTTAACGCTTGAACCGCATTAGAACCTTGCCAACGAATATAAATCGTATATAAGGTAGGAATTCCACCAGTTCTTCCACTCAGGACACATGTTACCGTTGTAAAGCCACTACGAAGTTGCCCTGAATAGTTACCGTTTTCATCCAAAAACAGACGTCCATCAAATGTCGTAGAAGGTCCATCGAGAGACATTATATCAGCATTCGTATTTGTCTCTATGTCGGAAGCAAATACTGTTTCAAAATTTATCGACAACAACAAACAACAAGCCAAAAATATGCTCATTACTTTTCTAATTTTTTTCATATCCATCTTTATATGGTTTTATTAAATCTGAACATTATCGCTACCTCCAATCGTAGAATTATCAGTTGTTATTCTTTACATTAAGCATACGTATATTTATCTTTTTCAAAGAAAATAACCTACTGAACAAATTTTAATGTATCAAAGTCAATCTCTGGTACCGTAACTGCTCTTCCTGCACTTTGGGCAGCACTTAAATAGATATAGTCATTCACGATCCATCCCGGATAACCGATTGAGCTGTCAGACACCTGCCACCAAATATAGTTTTCATTCAAAGAATAATTATCATTTAACAAAACCCAATCTTTTCTGGTTTCATACAATAACCCATTAATTACTCCGGAAGTGCTCGGTGTGCTTCTTAAACGAACACCATTTCCTTTTACATATGCGAGATAGTAATATTCTTTTGACTTCATCAGTGTCTTCACATCTGGATTTTCTTCCCAGATTTTTTCAATCTCATTCTGATCTGTGATAATTTCAAGATCGGCAAATACTTCGTTTTGGTCTAAATACTTTTGAATTCTGGGATTCTCTGAAACAATTTCATTAATGGTTTCTTTGTCAGTCACAACTTCTAAATTTGCAAAGGGCTCTTTAACTTTCTCTGCCGCAAATGCAGTCACAGAACTGGTTACTACAACACAACAACAAATGAATAAACCACATAAACGCTTAATTTTTCTCATATTTCTTCCTCCTAATGTGGTGCATGTGAATATGCAAACTGCCAATCAGAAAGACTCTTTAGAGCAGCGCCACAGCATTTGCACATAATAACTCTTTTGGTATAGACCCAGCATTCAGTAGGACTTACTTTCGCATGACCATAAAGAGTTGTCTTAACCTGATTGCATGGAATATGCGTACAGGAAGCTCTTAAATTTTTATCTGAGACAATGTTTACCTCTTTATCAACATCCAACTGTTCCATAAAAGAATCTGCTATTTCCTCTGATACGCTAACTTCCTCGCCATTTTCATTAAAAAATGAAACTTCAACCTTTTCCGGCTCCTGTTCTGCTGCTGAAACACTAATCGTCGGCACCAAAATCAGTCCACATACTAATAATATGCTCCATATTTTTTTGATTGTTTTCATATTCTTCCTCCGTTTTATTATTTTTTTAACATTTCAACACTACACTGTCCATCTCTCCTTTCCAATATCAATGTAATTCTTTCGACCATTTTTCCGTCATAATTACATACTTCAATATTTAGTGTTGAACTGTCAGTTTCTGGTATTTTAATAACATTCCCGTCCTGATCTCTGAAATTTATACTATTCATTCCATCTGGCATCCAAAAAATCTTATTTCCATTTCTGAAAATATTATCAGCATTCAAGTTTTGTTCATTTTCTATCGTATAATATCTGCTTCCTTCTTCCACACTCATTTCCAGAACATACCCATATCCCAATGGAGTTCTTTGTTTTTCCAAGTTTACTCTCTCATTTAGTCTTAATTGCACCATTTTATCCCCAGTTGCCGCATAAACTACTAAATCAGGAGATTGCAGGTAATAATTTACAGAAAACATTATCATCATAGCTAATGCAACTACTGCTACACGATAATATCCTCTCATAAGAACTTTTTTTCTTCTTTGGGATTCAATTCTCTTTTTGTATGCTATAAAGAGTTTTCTCTCATTCTGCTCTGTCAGCACAATATCATCTGCTAATTTTGATATATTCTCTAATTTTTTTTCCAATTTTATCTGCCCTCACTTTCATATTTTTCTTTTAATCTTTTTCTTGCCCGTTCTAGTTTTTTCTTCACTGCACTCTCTGAAACCTTCAACATATCAGCAATCTCCTTGCAAGAATAGCCTTCTATATAATAAAGAATTAGTACTTCTTTATCCTTTGCATTTAATGTCATCAATGTATCCATAATTCCTGTTTCTTCAGGTTTATGGTAATGTAGTGCAAGAGTTTCGTAATCTACCGTTGGATGCATCCTTCTGAAACGGAGTATGTTTTTACAAATATTAATATTAACTCTTGTCAGCCATGCTCTTTCATGGCTTTCGTCATTAAAGTCCTTTTTTGTATTTAAATATTTCAAAAATGATTCCTGCACTGCATCATAAGCATCCTCTTCGCTACACAGCATAATAATTGATATTTTATACAACAGTTTACAATATTTATTAAAAATCTGATCAGCATTTCTTTTCATCTTTTTTTCTCCTCATATATATCACACATATAATACATAATTGGTGACACCTAAACCAAAAAAGCAAAAAAATATTTAACCACCTGCTACTCACCAAAGATTTTTCCATTCTTCTGCTTGTATTCTATATCATAATTATAGAAGCTAACTTCGGATACATAAACAGCTTTGTAAACTGACAGCTCTTCCCACCAATTTACAAAGCTGTTTTCATTTCATATACGTTGTCTTATACTGATACTATAACTTTAAATTTATATGATTTTAGAACAATTTTCCACTATTTTAATTGAAATAAATACATCCTCCCTCAATTCCAAGTTCTTTCATTATATTTTTAAGTGTCTTCAAAATTCGTTTTTTTCTGTTCTGTATTGTTTTACGGCTACATCCACAAATTTGTGCCGCTTCTTTCACTGTAACCTCTTCAAAAAATAACAGATAAATCAGATATGCCTCCTGTTCCGGTAACTGTTCTAAACTCTCCTTCAATTTTTTCAGGCATTCACTGCGTACTGCCATCTCCTCCGGCTGTCCTTCCTGCGATATAGAAGTTTTTGCAAAACTGCCTTCCTGCACCACATCAAGACTGCAAACACCGTATTTCTGTTTCTGTTCCTGCTGGTATTTTTCCCTTCTCCGGGACTGATACCATTCCAGATAAACCTCCCTGGTTACTTCCACAAGTGTTCCGTTTTCTGTCCGCAAAATATAATTTTTTCGTTCTTTCGGCTTCTTTCCACGCATATCTTCTTTCCTCCCACTATCTTATCTCTTTTCGATTGCAGCCACCTGACCGTACATCTGCATAATATCTCCGCATCCTGTTCATCGCCCTTGACAGGGTTCTGGACACCGCAGACGGAGAAATTCCCAATTCTTTTGACAGTTCATTCTGTGTTTTTTGATGAAAGAAACATCCGTAAAATACCCTTTTCTGCAGTTCCGTCAAAACCTCAAATATTTCATTTACAGACTCTCTGCCAACCAGCATCTCCAATGGAGACTTTTCTTCTGTCTGAAGCATTCCCCATTCTTCCGAAACATCACTGTATGAGATTGTCCAGCCCTGTTCTTTCGATTCCTGATTACGACTCAAACGGTCTTCTCCTTCCAATACCAGACGGATATACCACTCCCTTTGATTAAAAAACTCTTCCGAAATACAGTCCGCCTGTTCCGCATTGTATTGATATTCCCCACAAAAACAAATCGGAAATACCGTAGTGAACCGACTAACCTGATACAACGCATAGCCATTTTGAAATGCCAAGATTTCTGTCTCACAACCCATGCTCTTTTTGGCAATGACCGTTCCATATTCTTTTAATTTTTTTGCAGTTGGAATTTTCATGCCCGGATATGGGACATCTACGATCTGTTTTAATTCCTGTAATGTCAGCATAACTACCACCTCTTCCGGGTGGCAGAAAATAAAAACATCACAGACGAAAAAACAGTAAAAGACAGCTCCCGGCACACCCGTTTTTTTTTAACGGGAGCCTGAAACTCCTTTTACTGCCACATAAATTTCTTATGCTTTATTTTGTTCTGATAATTCCGGCTGTGAAGCAGCCACTTCATTATCCCTGCTATCTTCCTTTTTCTCCGAAAAAACAGAGAAATCGCCCATTGCATCATATGGGCATCTTTGTCTGTATGCAAGGCACTCTTCCCTTGTCATATCCTGCCTCCTTTCTGTCCGCATCTGTTCTCTTTCCTGACTTAAAGTTTAACAACATTGGCTTTCCATTACCTCATCAGATATGGGGATATTTCTAAATATTCCCACCATATCTGTTGAATTTCTACAATTCCGTACCAAATCCCTCAATCAACACTTCCATTGTCTTTTCCAAAATTTTCTGTTCTTTCCGTTTCAGTTTTTTCGCACGACAAATCAAATCATACAGACGATGGTTTTCTTCTTCCTTACATTCCCCCAATAGTGTTCCTGCATCGGTTTTCAGAATCACCGCCAGCTTCCTGAATATCTCAATAGACATTGCTGTCTGTCCTCCCTCAATCCTGCTGATCGTGTTGGGGCTGATACCTGCTTTTTCTGCTAATACTTCCTGTGATAAGTGAATTTCCTGCCGCCTTTTGCGAATACGGTTTCCTAAGTCAATCAAATCCTGCGATTCCGCACGATTACCCAACACGCTTCCTCCTTTACTTTGCGACACCGTGTCGCAAGGTTTTTCTTAAAAAGGGCAAAAAAGCAGCCAATATTTTTTACGCATTGGCTGCTCTTCACACTCTATATTCTATTTTTCATACTTTGTTTTTACTCTTTGAAATCATGTCCTGAATACTTTTTTTACTATCCACAAACCACCATATCCAATGCTCTTTAACAGATATTTTCCTGCCATAAGCAAACGCCATGTCAAAACCATGCTGCCTATCAATCCTCCTACCAGCAGATTAAAAGCAAACATTCCAACAGTACCTCCTATATCAAATCCTTTTGGAATCATCCAAAAATACATTTTTTGTACGCCAAATGGAATCCCTGAAACTATCCACAATTTCCGGTAATCACACACACCGTTTTCCACACAAAACGGATAAACAATCAGCATTACCACAGCTATCCCTAAAAGCGGAACTGCCACATTCTCCAAAAATTCTTTTCTTCTCATCCGTTTTATCCTCCTCCATACATATCGTGATTCACTTCTGCTCTGTAATAATTTTCTATGGTCATGGTTGAATTGTAGAGTGTTGTCAGAAGATACGCCCGGATATTTCCTACCTTGCTGGTATTCTTCTCAAGGCAGCCAACGACATATTCAATATGCCCATGTTCCACCTTCATAAAGCGGTTCTTCACAATCACCACAGGCTTGTCCACTCCGCCAATACGAACAGTGCTGTTATCCGGCATGACCATAACCTCTACCATCAGTTCCACAAGTTCATCCACTTCCTCCTGTTGTCGATACCTGCTGTCCTCAAAACACTCATACGAAATATTTTCCCTGATAATTTTCCGATAGGCTTCCATCTCTTCCACCATATCAATCATTCCTGCTGTTTTCCTCACTGATAGATGAGAAGGATTTGATAAGATATTATCTGTCTCGTTAAAATCAGTTTCACTACTCTCAGTATCGTTATACTCATTTTCACTAAAATCAGTATTGTTAATATCAGTATTATTAGATTGTGATTTTGGACATTCAAGAGTTGTGATTTTCACTATTCCAGAATTGTGATTTTCATCATTCTTGAATTGTGATTCTGCACATTCCTGAATTGTGGTTTTCATCATTCCTGAATTGTGATTTTCATCATTCTTGAATTGTGGTTTTCACAACTCTTGAATTGTGATTTTCACAATTCTGTGTATTTACAGGCTTTTCCGGCTCTTTTTCTTCCTTTTCAGGCTGTTTGACCATAAAATTCTTCACATAAATCACGTTGGGTTTCCCCAATCCAAGCCGCCTTTTTTCCACCAGGCCAATGCCCTTTTCACTATCCAGTTCCTTTAATAACCGCACTGCCTTCTGTGTGCCACAGTTCATAAGCTCCGCAATTTCTTCCACAGTAAAAATAATGTATACCCTGTCCTCTTCATCGAACCAGCGATTTTTAATACTCAGGCTCATACGGTCCAGCAACAGACCGTATAAAACCTTTGCTTCGCAGGAAATAGTTTTGAAGCATTCTGCGGTAAATAAAATTTTCGGAATCCGGTAAAAGGTATACTGTTCCGCTTCCATTCCACGAAAATAATCAAACTGTATCTCCTGCATCTTCCTGTTCCTCCTTCCCTTTCTTCTTTCTCCACTGTTCCAACAGCGTATAAATTACTTCCTCAACCTGCTCTTTTGTATAGGCTGGCGGAAAATACGAGCGTACCTTCTTTGCCGAAAGAGTTACCTTTGTTTCTGCTTCCTTTTTCTGCAATAAAACAGAATAGATAATTCCCTGATTCAACGTCTTTTCCCTGCTATGATTCTTGAATAACTCCGCCTGTTTATCTGTTACCGTCAAAACTGCATTATCTATTGCCTCTAACACCCATTCCTGTTCTTCTACCGTCAGAAAAGAAAGTTTCTCTCCCGCTTTCATGGAAAGTCTTTTATTGTCTACATAGTCTAATAATCTGGAAATAAGGAATGATAGACGGATATACCGCTGAACCGTCCTTCCGCTTTCGCCAGCAGCTTCTCCTACCAGATCAGCCGTATGCTTCTCTCCCTTGCTTCCCTGATGTTTCATGGCTTCATATTTCATTTTATAAGCATGGGCTTTCTCACTGGGCAGAATATCTTCCCTCTGGATGTTCGTATCCACCATTATCACCGTAGCAGTATCATCATCCATTTCCCGGATAATTACTGGCATCTCTTCCATTCCTGCCAGTTCACACGCCCGCCATCTGCGGTGCCCTGCCACCATCTCATACTCACCATCACCATACGGACGTACAATTCCCGGCATCAATATTCCATATCTTTTTACACTCTCCACAGTCTCCTGCATTTTTTCATCATCCAATACCCGGAATGGATGGTCTTTGAAGGTGTGAAAAAGACGAATCGGAACGGATACAACCTTCTCTCCTGCCGTTACTTCACTACTGCCAAATAAATCATCATAAGAAGTCAGCTTTATCTTTTCTGCGCTCTTACTCTTCATCATCCAACACCTCCCCTGTCAGATAGTGATAGCCCTCTGCCACAATTCCTTTCGGGTCATGGAGATAGATGCTTTTTCCCTCTGCGGTAGTTTCAGCCGCCCTTACAGACATCGGTATGCAATTTGCAAAAATATGTATTTTGTTTCCGTACACCTCTCGAATCTGAGCCGCAATATCCTTTGCGAAATTTGTCCTGCGGTCTACTTTTGTGAACAAAATCCCCATGATAGAAAGCTCCGGATTCAGTTTTCTGTGTACCCGCCCTATTGTCTTAATAAGCTGCTGTAACCCTTTAACCGGAAGGTAAGCCGCTTCTACTGGAATTAATACTCTGTCAGCCGCTACCAAAGCGTTAATGGTAATCATACCCAGCGAAGGCATACAGTCAATCAGGATATAATCATACTGTTTTTTTATCCCACATATATACTGCCGCAATACCATTTCCCGACTCATGACATTCACAAGGGAAGTCTCCAATCCTGCAAGTTCAATATTGGCAGGGATAAAATCCACCCCTTCTTCATGATGGATAATTCCTTCTCCCGGCTCCGGTTCCTTGTCATTGATAAGTTTTTCCATAATATTGACCAGTGTCTCATCCAGCTCGTCCGGTTCCTGAATCCCAAGACTGACCGCCATGCTTCCCTGTGCATCTGCTTCAATCAGAAGCACTTTTTTCCCTTCCCTTGCAAGACCGATTCCTAAATTCACACAGGTAGTTGTCTTTCCGACACCACCTTTTTGGTTTGCGACTGCGATTACTCTACACATACTTTCTTCCTGCCTTTCTCCTGTCATGCTTTACTGCATGGTATTTTCTCTTTTCTCTATTTCTGCGTATACACGAAAATATTTGTTTGTTCCTTTATTTGCAAACGGTTTCGATACTCCAAGCACCCGGATTTTCGGGTGCTGTTGCAGAAGTTTCCCAAACCACTGTATATCCTTAACTGTTCCCTGTAATCTAACCTTCAGCATATGAATCCTCCCAATCCCAATAAAAACAATACTCCGGATAACGGATTTTGACTGCCTCCCAAAAGTACCTTGCATATCCACAGCAAAATAAATCACTGCCCGAATATTCTCTGCATTCATTCACCTGACGCTCACTGTCTCCCTCATAATCATAAACACTAGGAGTACCATCACAATACAGGTTAAATGCCAGCCGTACAATCCTTACGCTGCCGCTTGTCTGCCAGCCTTCATGCAGGCATTCCGTTTTCACGTATCCTGTCTTAAAATCGTATATCTGTTCTGCGTTTTCTCTTGTATCCCGGTCAATTCCGAGACAATACACCAATGCCTTGTGGTATACATCCTGATATCTGCACTTTGGCAGATAGGTGTAATAAAATTTTTCGTGCTCCTTATTTTTGAAAGTAATTGTGCGAGTAGTATCTTTACCTGCTCTTAACGCTGTGTTATTTGCCATTTTGATTTCCTCCTGTTTTTTTGTACATGACCGTAACAAAAAAGACACTCTTCTAAAATTTCTCTTAGAAAAGTGTCCTCATAATGTAAAAATATTGATTTCATTTTGCATGGACTATTTAAAATCATTTATTATAGCCCGTTAAGGAGGTTTTATTTGTCGTACCTTTGTCGTACTCTACATCAAAAAGCCTACATTTTTTAATCCTTTATCGGATTTTTAATACAGCTTTGCACCAGCCGGAATATGTTCATCTACCATCAGTAAATGTAATCCCTCTCTTCCGTCTTCCTCGTGTACTGCTGAAATCAGCATACCTTCGGAATCAATGCCCATCATCTTTCTCGGCGGAAGGTTTACGATTGCAATCGCTGTTTTTCCTACCAGTTCTTCCGGTTCATAATACTCGTGAATACCGCTTAAAATCGTGCGTTTACGGTCTGTTCCGTCATTCAGAGTGAACTTTAAAAGCTTCTTACTCTTCGGAACTGCCTCACACGCTTCAATCTTTACGGCTCGAAAATCTGACTTGCTGAAAGTGTCAAAGTCAACGTTTTCTTCAAAAAGCGGTTCGATTTTTACATTGGAAAAATCAATCTTCTCAGCAGGTTTTTCCTCTGCTTTTACAGCCGGTGCTGCCTGTGCCGCATTGTTTGCTTCGTTCTTTGCAGCACCCTGTGACTTCATTGTCGGGAACAGTAATACGTCTCTGATCGCAGGAGAGTTGGTCAGCAGCATTACCATTCTGTCGATACCAAAACCGATACCGCCCGTAGGAGGCATACCGATCTCCAGTGCGTTCATAAAGTCTTCGTCCGTTGTATTTGCTTCTTCATCGCCCTGGGAAAGCAGTTCTTCCTGTGCCTTGAAACGTGCTCTCTGGTCGATAGGATCGTTTAATTCGGAATAAGCGTTTGCCATTTCCCAACCGTTCATAAACAGCTCGAATCGTTCCACATAATCCGGATTTTCCGGCTTTCTCTTGGTCAGAGGAGAAATTTCCACCGGATGATCCATAACGAAAGTGGGCTGAATCAGATGGGATTCCGCATATTCTTCGAAGAACAGGCTCAGGATATCGCCCTTCTTATGACGCTCCTCGAATTCAATGTGATGCTCTCTTGCAACCGCTTTTGCCTCTTCATCGGAATGGATTTCGTTGAAGTCCACACCTGCATATTTTTTAACAGCATCCAGCATGGTGATGCGTTCAAAGGGCTTGCCCAGATCCAGAATATACTCGCCGTAGGGAATCTGTGTTGTGCCCAGAACCTCCTGCGCAACAAAACGATACAGGTTCTCTGCAAGATCCATCATGCCGTGATAATCGGTAAATGCCTGATACAGCTCCATCAGGGTAAATTCCGGATTATGTCTGGTGTCAACACCTTCATTACGGAATACACGGCCGATTTCGTAAACGCGCTCCAGACCGCCTACGATCAGTCTCTTTAAATACAGCTCCAGGGAAATACGCAGCTTAACATCCTCATCCAGCGCATTGTAATGCGTCTCGAAGGGTCTTGCAGCAGCGCCGCCGGCATTTGCAACCAGCATGGGAGTCTCCACTTCCATAAAGCCCTGTCCGTCCAGATAACGGCGGATGGCGCTGATGATTCTGGAACGTTTTACAAAAGTATCCTTAACATCCTGATTCATGATCAGGTCGACATAACGCTGACGATAACGCTGGTCGGTATTGGTCAGACCGTGGAACTTCTCAGGAAGTACCTGCAGGCTCTTGGTCAGCAACTCCACTTCGGAAGCATGTACAGAAATTTCACCGGTTTTGGTTTTGAATACTTCACCCTTTACACCGATGATATCGCCTACGTCATATTTTTTAAAATCTGCATAGGGCTCTTCCCCGATGTTGTCGCGGGCTACATATACCTGAATGCTTCCCTTTAAATCCTGAACATTGCAGAAGGATGCCTTGCCCATCACACGCTTGAACATGATTCTGCCTGCGATGCTGACGGTCTTGCCTTCCAGCTCTTCAAAGCCTTCCACAATGTCCCTGCTGTGTGCAGTCACGTCATATTTTACATGACGGAACGGATCCTTTCCGACTTCCTGCAGTGCAGCAAGCTTCTCTCTTCTTACCTTCAGGATCTGGTTCAGATCCTGCTGCTGATTTTTCTGATTATTCTGTGCGTCTGCCACCTTACTTACTCCTTTTCCAGCTGGTCAGATCGGACCTGTCCTTAGTTGGAACGTTCAATCTCCAGCACTTTGTACTTAATCACACCTGCCTGGGTTTCTACCTCTACAATATCTCCGATCTTTGCACCGATCAGCGCTTTGCCAACCGGAGATTCGTTGGAAATTTTACCCTTTAAGCTGTTTGCTTCTGTAGAGCCGACGATTTTGTAATCCAGCTCTTCATCGTATTCCAGATCCAGGATCTTAACCTGACAGCCGATGTTGATGCGGTCTAAGTCAACCTCATCTTCTACAACGACCTCTGCATTCTTCAGGATCTTTTCCAGCTCTTCGATTCTCGCCTCGATATCACGCTGTTCATCCTTTGCTGCATCATATTCCGCGTTCTCGGAAAGGTCGCCCTGCTCTCTTGCTTCTTTAATCTTCTGCGCTACTTCCTGACGTTTGACAACCTTCAGGTCATGCAGCTCATCTTCATATTTACGAAGTCCCTGATAGGTAAGGATATTCTTTTTTTCTTCCATTTTGCTTTTCCTTTTACCTCATGAAAAATCTCGGGCGCAGGGATATTTTCCCGCGCCCTTTCGTTTCTTTTAATCAAATCGCATTATACCGTGCTTTCAGGGCAGTGTCAAGGTAATTTCGGGCGGAGATATAGGAGATATCGGCTCTTTTTTCCCTGATTTGCCGCCTTTTTTCGACATCAGACGTCAAATCCACATACAGGCTTCCAAATTCCGGATGTTCCTTCAAAATCCGGGCATTTGCCCGAAGCTCCACAAGAACGGTTTTTCGCCCATCCGTTTCTGGTATTCTATTCACAAAACAGACTGGCAGACCGCTCTCCTCATATAGCCAGTCTGAAAAATGCTCCCACGCCGTTTCCTTCTGCCCCACCAGATACAAGCCGTTTAAATCCGCTGACACCAGTCGTAAAAAGTCCTCCTGCCAGAGACGAGACACGGGACGGATACCGTTTTCGCGTCCACGGCTCCATTGTCCCGCCGTTTCCTCTGCATCCGCAAGCAGCACCAGATTTTCCCGAAACGGCTGACCGCGCAAAATTTCTGCCGCCAGTGCTGCATCCGGCAATGGCGGCTGCCAATCCTCCCAGGCGGCTTCCAGCTCCGGCGTAAGCCAAAGCGCAGTCCCCTGCTCTTCCAAGGCGCTGCCAATCCGCTCCATCCACCAGCGCAGTCGCTTCGTGCCCTCGAGGCGGCATGGAAACAGATACAGGCTGACCCGATAGCCGCGCCACAAAAAACGTTCCAGTCTCGGCGTTTCCCAGCGGAGTGCGCGGCTGCCCAAACGGATTGACGGCGCTTCCCCGGCACGCGGCTCCAGCATAAAATAAGCGATTTCTCTCATACGCCAGTTTATGCTTCCAGCAGCAGTTTCATTCCCTCCATCAGCTCTTCCATCGTTTCCATGCTATTGATCTGCCTGCGCAGCCCGGCCGCGTGGGGAAGACCAGTCGTGTACCATGCCAGATGCTTGCGCATTTCGCGCACAGTGATATATTCACCTTTGTAGGTGCAGGACAGCTGCGCATGCCGAACAATCATCTCGTACAGCTCCCGACGGTTCGGGCGTGCCGGAATTTCGCGATCTTCCAGCGCTGCCAGAATTTCCCGGAAAATCCACGGGTTGCCCTGTGCGCCACGTCCGACCATAATGCCGTCGCAGCCGGTCTGCTCAAACAGCCGCAGCGCACTTGCCGCGTCCACGACATCCCCGTTGCCGATAACAGGAATTTTTACCGCCTGCTTTACCTGCGCAATGATGTCCCAATCCGCCGTTCCGGAATAATACTGCTCCCGCGTCCTGCCGTGCACCGCAACAGCCGCAGCGCCGGATTCCTGCGCGATCTTTGCCATTTCAACCGCATTGACATGCGCATCATCGAAGCCCTTGCGAATTTTTACCGTCAGGGGTTTTTGAATCGCTTTTGCCGTTTTTTCTATAATTTTCCCCGCCAACAGGGGATTTTTCATCAGGGCACTGCCCTCGCCGTTGTTGACCACCTTCGGCACCGGACAGCCCATGTTCAGATCCATCACCGCAAACGGACGTTCTTCAATTCGTTTTGCCATCTCGCTGACGATATCCGGATCAGAGCCGAACAGCTGCAGGGAAACCGGTCCCTCGTCCGGATGAATTTGCATCAGTTCTTCGGTATTTTTGTTATGATAAAGAATCGCCTTTGCGCTGATCATTTCCGAACAGACCATTCCTGCTCCCTGCTCATGGCAGAGCAAACGAAATGGCAGGTCGCTGACACCTGCCATTGGCGCTAAAATCACAGGATTTGCAAGGCTCACGTTTCCGATCGTAAGCTGTTTCATACTCCTCCTTTTTCGGAAGCATTTTTACTTCCTGCGTTTTCCGACAGCAGAAACACACCCTTCTGCTGTCCGGAACTTATTTTCCGCTGCAGTTTTTCTCGTACAGAATCCGCAGTCCATCCAGCGTCAGGGCACTGTCGTAAATGTCGATGGTATCTGTTTCATCGGCAATAGTCCGTCCCAGTCCGCCGGTTGCAACGACCTTCAGGTCTGTGATACCGGTTTCTTTTTTGACCTGATTGATGATATATTCGGTCTGACCGATCTGTCCGTAAACCAGACCTGCCTGCATACTGGAAATCGTTTCCCGCGCCAGAATGGAATCTGGCTTTTTGATTTCAACCTCCGGCAGGCGCGCCGTATCCTCCCACAGCGCCTTTGCAGAAATTCGAATGCCGGGTGCGGTGATGCCGACACCGAATTTTCCGTCCTCTGTAACGAGGTCGTAGGTCGTCGCCGTTCCGAAATCCAGAACCAGCACAGGACCGCCGTACTTTTCATAAGCGGCGACTACGTCCACAATTCTGTCCGGTCCGATTTCCTTTGGGTTCTCGGAAGTGATCTTGATGCCGGTTTTGATTCCACTGCCAACGATCAACGGTTCGGTATGCAGATAGCGCACAACCGCGCCGATCAGCGCATGCATGACCTTCGGCACAACACTCGCGATGATTGCGCCCCCGACCTTCCGGCGGTCGATCTGATTATTCTGCAGCATCGCCAGAATCTCCGTGCCGTATTCGTCCGAAGTACGCATCGTCCGGGATGTCATCCGAAACGTCGTAACCAGCTTTTTGGACTCGTATACACCGAATGTAATATTTGTATTTCCTACATCAATTACTAAAATCATTCTTTCCTCTCATTTCTGCGCACGCCATTTGCGCATGCCGCGGGTGAACAGGAACTTATTTTTCAATCTTCTTCCTCCAGAAGCGCGGACACATCCTCACCGAGAATAAAAACCCGATAATACAAAGTCAGAGATTCCAAAAGCTCCTGACGGTTTCTTTTGATTTCCGCAATCAGAAGTCCGCTCGAAATTTCATCATATAATAAATCATCGTCTGCCGCATTGGTTTCAAACGCGAGCGTTCCGTCCTCTTCAAATACAATCGTAAAAATTCCTCCCACTTCCCGGGTAAACAGCACGCAGATAATGTGCAGTTCATCCTGAACGGACTGCGGGATTTTGCTGAATCTGGGATTAAAATAATATTTCTGCTCGTAGGCGTTCGCCCCGCAGAGCACGATTTTTTCTCCCAATTTTCCTGTTTCAGACATATCCATATATTCCTCTCACTGATACTTCTCCGGCATAGACCGCTTCAACGGAACCGTCCTTTCTCCGGACAAGCAGCTCGCCGGTCTTCTCAATGCCGATTGCCGTTCCCTGCCATTCACCTTTGGGATCCAGCACCTCCACAACGCGTCCTTTGTTGACAAGAAAGCTCTCGTAAAGCTCTTTTTGTCCGCTCAAATCCATTGTTTCCAGAAAGCTGTCGTAGCAATCCAAAAAATGTCTCAGCACGGACGCAAGAAGTACTTCCCGGTCCACATCGGCTCCCAACTCCAGCGCCAGAGAACCAGCTGTCTTTTTTACCTCTTCCGGAAATTCCTTCTGATTGACGTTGATTCCCGTCCCGATCACAAGAAAAAAGCTGCCGGCTGCAGACTGATACATTTCCGTCAAAATTCCGCAGATTTTCTTTCCGTTTACCACCACGTCGTTCGGCCATTTGATCTTCGCATCCAGATGAAGCTCCCGTACGCTCTGCGTTACGGCAATCGCCATCAGCAGCGTAATCATCGCCATACGAGACGCTTCCACCTGTGGGCGCAGTAAAATGCTGAAATACAGATTTTCTCCGGGCGGGGAAATCCAGCTTCTTCCCCTTCTGCCGCGTCCTGCCGTCTGTTCCTCCGCAACTGCGCTCCTTCCTTCTTCTGCACCCTGCTGTGCCCAGTCTTTGACAATCAGATTCGTCGAATCCACCGTTTCAAAGCACTGAACCTTTTCCCAAAACCTACAGCCTGCAAGGAGGCTGTCCAGCTTCTTTTGATCCAACATGAACTCTTCTCCTTTTCAGCAACAAAACACTTTGCGTCTGTGCTATTGCCATACACCGAAGCAAATTCTGCTGTCCTTCCGTTACACCTCTGTCGGATTTTTCCAGCCCAGCGTCGCTGCCATCACTGCCTTAATGGTGTGCATGCGGTTTTCTGCCTCGTCGAATACAACCGATGCGTCGGATTCAAAGACTTCATCCGTCACTTCCATCTCATAGATGCCGAAGCGCTCACCGATTTCTCTGCCGATCTGGGTGTTGCGGTCATGGTATGCAGGCAGGCAGTGCATGAAAATCGCATTCCCGGCATTCTGCATCACTTTGCGGTTTACCTGATAAGGCATCAGGTCTTCGATACGCTCCATCCATACCGCATCCGGCTCGCCCATCGAAACCCATACGTCGGTGCAGATGACGTCCGCATTCTTTGTTCCATTCTCTACGTCTTCGGTCAGCGTAATGCTGCCGCCGGTCTGCTTTGCAATTTCCTGACACTGCTCAACCAGAGCCTTGTCCGGGAAATAACGGGACGGAGCGCAGGCGGTAAAGTGCATGCCCATCTTCGCACATACGACCATGTAGGAATTGCCCATGTTGTAGCGGGCGTCTCCCATATAAACCAGATTCACGCCTTTCAGCTTTCCAAGATGCTCGCGAATCGTCAAAAGGTCCGCCAGCATCTGGGTCGGATGGAACTCATTGGTCAGACCGTTCCATACCGGAACGCCTGCATATTTTGCAAGCTCTTCTACGATTTCCTGTCCGTAACCGCGGTATTCAATTCCTTCAAACATCCGTCCCAGAACGCGTGCGGTGTCGCGGATGCTCTCTTTTTTACCGATCTGGGAGCTGGACGGATCAAGGTAGGTACATCCCATGCCAAGATCGTGTGCAGCAACCTCAAAGGAGCTGCGGGTTCTCGTGCTGGTCTTTTCAAAAATCAGTGCAACATTTTTGCCCCGTAAGGTATCGACCGGAATGCCTGCTTTTTTGAGGCGTTTCAGCTCCGCTGCAAGGTCGATGAAATAATTGATTTCCTCCGGCGTATAATCCAGTAATTTCAAAAAATGACGTCCTGTCAGGTCCATGATGTATCCTCCTCTTCATAAAATCCTGCGCTGCAGGATTTGTTTCCTGATAAAGATGAAACAGAATCCTGCGAAGCAGGATTCTCCGCCTGCAGCGGGTCGCGCAAGCGACATTCTTCCATTCCGCTGCAGTGCGATCCTCGCGGAGCGTTTTTATTTCATAGGACGCATTTTCCTATGAAATGATGTCGGGGTCAAAAGCCCCCGACCTTGATGCCTACGGATTGTTCCGTGCTGCGCACTCCCACAATCCCGCCCCGATAGTCGCATATCGTGGGATTATCATCCCACTTTTATGCTCCTATCGGGGCGGGTCAAAAGGTCTTTCACCCACCTATGAGCAAGCTCATGTGGGCTTAGACCTTTTGACCCTGGCATCATAAAATAAAAAACCGTACATCCATTATAGAATGTACGGTCCTTTTTTGTAAAGATGAAATACGCTGTCAGGCAGCGGATAGTATCGAAGATGGTGCATGTGAGCTTATTTGTCGCTTAAAAGCTCCTTCGCACTGGTCAGCAGTCCCGCCATGTTCTGAATTTCGGACGGAATGATGATCTTTGTAGACTTGCCGTCCGCAACCTTTTCCAGAGCCTCCAGACTCTTTAAACGAAGTACAGAATCATCCGCTCCTGCATCCTTGATGAAACGCAGACCGTTTGCAGTCGCCTGCTGGACTTTCAGGATTGCTTCCGCTTCACCTTCTGCCTCACGGATCATCTTTTCTTTCTCTGCTTCTGCGCGCAGGATTGCAGACTGCTTTTCTGCCTCTGCTTCCAGAATTGCGGATTCCTTTTTACCTTCTGCTACCAGAATGGTAGATTTCTTTTCACCTTCGGCACGCAGGATCGCTTCACGGCGTTCACGCTCTGCCTTCATCTGCTTCTCCATCGCATCCTGAATTGCTGCGGGAGGAATGATGTTCTTTAATTCGACACGGTTTACCTTAATGCCCCAGGGATCGGTTGCGATATCCAGGGATGCACGCATCTTGGCATTGATCGTTTCACGGGAGGTCAGAGTCTGGTCCAGTTCCAGGTCTCCGATGATGTTACGCAGGGTTGTCGCGGTCAGGTTCTCAATCGCCATAATCGGATTTTCAACTCCGTAGGTAAACAGCTTGGGATCTGTGATCTGGAAAAAGACAACGGTATCGATCCGCATCGTAACGTTATCCTTTGTGATAACGGGCTGAGGCGGGAAATCCGCTACCTGTTCCTTTAACAGTACACGCTTTGCAACCTTATCGACAATCGGCACTTTAAAGTGAAGGCCAACGCTCCAGGTATCCTGGTATGCGCCGAGACGTTCTACGACATAAGCCTGCGCCTGCGGTACGATCTTGATGCAGGACGCTACAATTGCAATTGCAAGAATTAAAATAATGAGTATTACCAGTCCACCTATCATAATTACCCTCATTTCCGCGGTCTTACCGCATGTTGTCAGCAGCCTCGCTGCTGTTTGTTACAGGTTCTTCTGTCTCGATCTCGTCCGGGACAACAATCAGCTTCACACCGTCGATCTTTTTTACAATGACGACGGTACCCTCTTCAATCGTCCCCTCAGTTTCCTGAGATCTTGCTGACCACTCCATGCCTTTGAGCGTAACCTGTCCGCAGCTGTGCAGGTTATCAATCCTGCCGGTCACGATACCGCGTTCCCCAAGCATGCTGTCCACATTGGTCTTCGCCCTTCCAACATTGAAATAGCGCATGGCAACCGGTCTTGTAAAAACAAGCATCAGCACGGACACTACCAAAAACAGGATGACCTGCACCAGAACCGGCGCACCGCAGGCAGCTGCAATCGTCGCAACAAGAGCTCCGGCTGCAAACCAGATTGTCGTCAGTCCCATCGTCGCAAGCTCAATCAGCACAAGTAAAATCAACAGAGCCAGCCAGGCAAATACTTCCGTCATGTAACTCCTCCTTTCCTGTGACTTATGACTATCATACTACAAAAATCATGCCCCGTCTACCAAAATACATGATGTCCGATCACAATACCTTCCCTGCTTCCTGCCCGTCTAAAATGCGTCGCTATTCCAACCGGGGTGCTTCCCGCCATCGCTTCCTGTGCCGCCTGCAGGCAGCTTGCCTTGATCTTTCCACTTGCGACAACGCGTCCAACCTGTCCGCTTCCCGCCGGTGTAAACTGTCCCGAAGCATAGATAACTCCCTTGACCGTATTCGGATAAGCGCCGCTTCTGACCCGATTCATCACGACTGCGCCGACAGCCACCTGTCCTTCGTAGGGCTCTTCTCCTGCTTCACACTGAATGAGCGCCGCCAAAAGCACGCTGTCGTCCGCTGCCAGTGCAGCAGCCTTGTTCGCTTCCTTTTCCGCCTGCGCTGCCTTTTCCTGCTTCTGTTTCTGTGCGGCAGCTTCTTTTTCCGCCTGCAGTCTCGCTGTTTCCGCTTCCTCGCGCGCTTTTACCTGCTCAACCGTCTCTCCGTAATCGATTTCAAAATCAACCTGGACATATTCCGAAGACACATATCCGGTCTTTCCGCCGTAATTGACCGCAACCCAGTCCGCCGTGATTTCCTGATCCTCGCTGAAACGAATCTGTTCTTCATCCACGACCTCATACTTTGCGCCTTCTTCCAGCAGATCATAAATTGCGGCATCTGCTGAAGGTTCTTTCCGGATTCTCAAAGCGCCTGTTTTGGTCGTTGCCACAATCCGTCCCGCGTCTTTTGCCTCTTTCCGCGCTTTTTCCCCAAACAGCAGATAATCGTTGTTCGCCCAGCCGGTCAGTTCGCCGGACTCAAGCTTCGTCCAGCCGTCCTTTTGTTCCAGCACTGTACCGCCACAGTCTGCATACAAATACCCTGCAAGCTCTGCCTCGCTGTCCGGTTCCGTCCTGACATTCAATACATTCTGGACGCTCGTCATCACGATCGTTCCGGTCAGGTCGTCCATTTTCGTTCCATCGCCGAACGAAGCCTTGGTTTTGCTGTCCGCACTGTCAGACGCTGCATCCGTTTCCTGTCCGCCGGCTGCACCGGTCGCTGCATCTGCCGCCCCATTTTTGGATGCTGCGTTCTGACTGACCTGTTCCTTATCCGCTCCTGTCAGCCACGCCTCCACGCCAACGCCCTTGTGCCAGTGCGCGCTTTTGCTCGATTCCGCCTCTGCCTGCAGATTGCTTCCGGCCGTCCACAAAAAGACGACTCCCAGCGCTGCAGCCCGCAGCCAGTGCTTCCCCCTTTTCTCACATTTTCTGCTCCAGCCCATAAATCGATGATCCTTTCTATCCCCTCATATCCGCAGACAGTAACGATAGCTGAACCTCCATTGATTTTCCGCGCCTTTGGCGCTCCCAAAATCGGCTCATCAAATGTTACAATTATATTACATGATTAGCGTCATCATATCAAATCCGTCAATTACTGTCAAGTGTGCGCCCTGCGAGGATTCTATTGTCATGAATACAAAAAAGGCGTGTGAAAACAATCCTTTTCCACATGCCTTTTTTGTTCTTTTTCTGTCAGAAACAACAGTTTTTTCCCTATCCTCTTCTGACGATTCCCTTATAATGCTATTGGGCCAAATGCCCCGGCTATGATACTGTTTTAGTAAAAAACGTGATGTCCGATTACCTGTCCGGAACGACCGTTATTTCTTCTGAAAAACAGCTTGTCGCCGACCGGCTGTGCACCGGCTAATGCTTCGATTGCTGCCTGATAGCAGGCTGCATCTGCCTTGTCACTGCTCAGTGCCCTCTGCAGCGAACCGTTTCTAACAGGGGAAAACTGTCCTTTTGCGTAAACAACCTCGGTGATCGTATTGGGCTGCGATGCACTCTTGACGCGGTTCATGATGACATTGCCTACCGCAACCTTACCAACGTAGGATTCACTGCCTGCTTCACAGTAAATAATATTTGCGAGCAGTTTTAATTCCTCTGCGGATATCGCTGCGGTCTGTGCCGCCTGGGCTGCCAAAGCTGCCTGCTGGGCTTCCGCTTCGATGCGTGCTGCTTCCTCGGCTGCTGCCTTTGCCTGCGCTTCCGCTTCGATGCGTGCTGCTTCCTCGGCTGCCTGTACTTCTTCTATCTCATTCTGTGCTGCTTCACTCGCCTCTGCCTGTAAAGCTGCTGTTTCATCCTGCTGTACTTCTTCCTCTGCAAAGAATTCATCTTCGGATGCTGTTTCTCCTGTCCGTTCAGCGATCACCTGCTCATTGGCTGCAACAGCCTCTTCGTTGGAAATCTCTGTCTCGACCAGATTTTCAGCCGGTACCCATCCTGCAATTTCTCCCGCCTGGATCTGCACCCAGTCGTTGTACTTTGCAAGGATCGCCACATGACCGTCCTCCATGACCTGACCAATCACCGCAGACGCTGTATTTGCTTCTGCATGAATGTCCAGCATGTCTTTCGCATCAATGACACCGATACCACTTGCCATAGCGGTTGTCGTATATGCACCCATCATCATAACAGATGTTAAAATGCCGACTGCACTACGAAACAACTTTCTGCCTTTTCCGTTCATTCTTACCTCCATAAATCTTACTCTGCCTCCCCAGCCATTCTGCCGGTGAAATTCAGGAGCTTTTTGTGGGACGCTCCCTGTTACAGAGCTGTTTCAATTGTTACAAACTTATTAACAATTGTTACGCATGATATGATAGCAATATTACAATCAAATGTCAAGCCGTTCACCCGGAACCACAAATTTCCGTTAGTTCCCCACAAAGGTTTTTCTTCTATTGTGATATTTTTACAACAAATCTCCGAAATCATCGCCTTTTTCTTACTATTTTTTAAAGTTTTCAACAAATGCCGCTTTAACATAGTAAATTCTCTTTTCATAAAAAGGACAGCCATTTTCTGCGGTTTTTTCGATTTTTTATCAAAAAAAAGACCTGACGGGATTATTATTTCCATCAGATCTTCCTTTATTCCTGTTTTTAACATTTTTGTAACAAACTATTTTACAGGCTTCTGGACTTTTCCACTGCAGTGATGACCGCATCGGTTACTGCGCCGCGGAAGCCTTTTTCCTCTAAAACGCGTACCGCCTGAATCGTGGAGCCTGCCGGGGAGCAGACCATATCCTTTAACTCTCCCGGATGCTTTCCGGTCTCAAGCATCAGCTTCGCGCTGCCGAGCACAGCCTGTGCAGCGCATTCATATGCCTGGCTGCGCGGCATGCCTTCCGCAACTGCACCGTCCGCCATCGCCTCGATCAGCATAAAAATCCAGGCAGGCGCACAGCCACTGACGCCGGTCAGCACATCCATCAGACGTTCCGGAAGCTCAACCGTCTTGCCGAAACTGTCCAGGACAGCCGCCGTTTTTTCTTTCATCTCAGGAGTTACCCTGCTGCCATAGCAGACTCCGGTACAGCCTTCCCCGACCAGTGCCGGCGTATTGGGCATCGCACGCACAAACGGAAGCGGCGCACAGAACTGCTCTTCCAGCCACGCAAGGCTTTTGCCTGCCGCAATGCTCAGAATCGTCTTGCCGGTCAGATCAATGTCGCTAATCTGTCCGATCACTTTCTCCAGAAACTGCGGCTTTACGGCAAGAATCAAAAGCTCTGCCTGCCGCGCGGTTTCCAGGTTATCGCCCGTCACCGTGATGCCAAACATTTCATGCACTTTACTTTCCGTCTCCGCCGTTTTTGCAGAACCGTAAATTTCCTCCGGCACAGCCAGGTGATTTCTCAAAACTCCTCCAATCATCGCCTGCGCCATATTTCCAAGTCCGATAAAACCGATTTTCATCTGTGCCTCTCATTTCTGCGCACGCTTTTTGCGCATGTCGAGTTTGTGTCAAGTGCGCGCAGACACAAATCTCGAGCTTGAAAAATGTTATTTTTCAATCGTCGCCCTCTGCCGATGCGCTTCATACATCAGAATCGAAGACGCCACCGCTGCATTTAACGACTCCACTTTGCCCTCCATCGGAATTCGGATATAACAGTCCGCAAGCTCTGCAGTCTCTTCCCGCAGGCCGTTGCCCTCGTTACCGATCAGAAATGCCGTCCCCTTTGTATAATCCTGACAGGCATAGGAATTTTTCCCGCGCAGATGCGCCGCGTATACGCTGACACCCGCCCGCTGTACCTGATGAACCGCCGCCGCAAAATCGTCCGCATAATAAAACGGAACGCGGTAGATGCTGCCCATCGTCGAACGGATAACCTTCGGGTTGTACAAATCGACTGTATCCCGGCTCATGATAATCCCGGAAACGCCTGCGCCCTCACCGGTTCGCAGCATCGTACCGAGGTTGCCGGGGTCCTGTATATTTTCCAGAAGCAGAAACAGCGGTGCTTTGTCCCGCAGCATTTCTTCTATATTATAGTGAAACTGTTTCAGCACGCATAAAACACCCTGTGGCGTGCAGGTATCCGATATTTTAGAAAAAACGCTGTCGGAAACGACTTCGTAGCCAACCTCTTCCAGATGCTCCCTGCAGCTGCACTTTTCCAGAAAGGATTCCGAAACATAGACCTCCTGCAGCTGCTCTCTCGGTGCTTCCAGAAACATCTTCACACCCTCTGCCAGAAAAACGTCCTCCGTTCTGCGCAGCTTCGACTTTTGATTCAATTGTACCAGCCTTTTGATCCGGCTGTTGGATGCTGCAGTAATCATGCAGGTTCCTCCGTTGATCTTTATGAAAACGCACAACGGCCACACACGTTTCGTGTGCAGCCGCCCCTTTGCGTCGTCCTGTATCGTCAGGTGGCCAGCGCTTTGCTGACCTGATAATGATATTCGGGAATCTCTTTCTGCATCGCAAGCGCTTCCTCGATATCATAGTCTACAAATTCGCCGTGTTTGTAAGCCACAACACGGTTCGAGCTGCCTGCGCAGAGGATGTCTGCCGCATAAGCGCCCATGATAGAAGCATAATAACGATCCAGACAGGTCGGGCTGCCGCCTCGCTGCATGTACCCCAGGATGGTTGCTCTGGTTTCCACACCCGTTGCCGCTTCAATTCTCTTCGCCATGGAAGTAGAATGACCGATACCTTCTGCATTGATGATCAGATGGTGGGTTTTGCCCTTTTTCCGGTTGTTGATAATATTGTTAATCAGCTGCTGCTCGTCATAGTCGTACTTTTCAGGAAGAAGGATATCCTCCGCGCCGGTGCCGACGCCGCACCACAGTGCGATATAACCGGCATTTCTGCCCATTACTTCGATAATACTGCAGCGTTCATGTGAAGATGAAGTATCCCTTACCTTATCGATTGCCTGCATCGCGGTATTGACTGCCGTGTCGAAACCGATCGTATATTCGGTACATGCAATATCCAGATCGATCGTGCCCGGCAAACCGATCGTATTGATTCCAAGTCTGGACATCGCCTGCGCACCTCTGTAAGAGCCATCGCCGCCGATAACAACCAGACCGTCGATGCCGTGTCTGCGGCAGATCTCCGCGCCCTTTTTCTGTCCGGCTTCCGTCTTAAATTCCAGACAACGCGCAGTTCCCAGAATCGTACCGCCCTTCTGGATGGTATCCGAAACGCTGCGGGCATCCATATCTATGATTTCTTCATTTAACAGGCCCTGATAGCCTTTTTTAATGCCTTTTACTTTTACGCCGTTGCAAATCGCTTTCCGAACAACCGCACGGATTGCCGCATTCATACCCGGCGCATCTCCGCCGCTTGTAAGAACTCCAATTGTCTTTATCTTAGATGCCATTGTTCCTCCTGTCTGCCGCTGCGGGCTGGACTTCAATCTTAAGATTTCAAAATCCGTAAAACCATTTTTTATTTTAATCGAAACGGGCTTTCTTTTCAATGGTTTTGTGAAACTTACATCAGCTTTACGTTTTCTTCTCCAAACAGCTCTTCCAGCTGCTTTAAAAGCGCCTCGTCCCCATGAACGGTCTGATTCGCCCCCAGCTGCTTCATCGCGCGGGGATTTTCCACATAAATCACCACGGTATCCTTGCCGTCGGAAGCTGCGATTGCCGAAAGCAGCTTTTTTTCCTGCTGCTGATAGGCTTCCATCGTCGGAAATTTAATCCAGAGCTTTTTGGGGATTTCGTCAAAGGTCTGCACGGATTCACAGATCAGCTTCGCGTCTTTGTCCTCCTCTGCGGAAACGCGCCCCCGCAAGAGAACCTTTTCATCCTCCATCAGCTTGCTGCCGTACTGCTCATAGGTTTTCGGGAAGACGATAACTTCAATCGTTCCAACCAGATCCTCCACCTGTAAAAACGCCATCACCTTATCGTTTTTGGTATATTTGATCTTCTTTTCCTCGATAATTCCGCCGATGACCGCCTTTGCTCCGTCCTGAATATGGACGCTGTTTGTCTCCTCATCCAGCATAAAATCTGCCGTCGTATTGGAAATATTCCTGCGCCAGAGCTGCTCGTATTCCTGCAGCGGATGCCCGCTGACATACACACCGAGCACTTCTTTTTCAAAGGTCAGAAGAATTTCCTTCGAATATTCCCCGACATCCTGGAAGCGGATTTCATAGTTTTTCTTTTCCGACTCGTCCACCAGATCGAATAAGGAAAGCTGTCCCGCCATATTATTTTTCCGATTCTGCTGATTCTGATCCATCAGCTGCACAAATACGCTCATAAACTGCTTGCGTGTTCCCTCAAGGCTGTCGAATGCACCCGCTTTGATGAAGTTTTCCACGTTGCGCTTATTGACTTCCGTATCGGACATTCTGGATAGAAAATCCTGCAGGTTTTTGAACACGCCCCGCAGCTTCCGCTCTGCGATCACCGCGTCCGCAACCGGGTGTCCTACACCCTTGATCGCAGTCAGTCCGTACCGGATTGATTTTCCCGATACCGAAAATCCTGGCTCTCCCTCGTTGATATCCGGCGGCAGAATCGCGATTCCCATCTGGCGGCAGACCAGAATGTATTCTGCCACTTTTCCGGGGTTATCGATTACAGAAGTCATTAGGGACGCCATAAATTCCACCGGATAATAATATTTCAGGTAAGCCGTCTGGTAAGCGACAACCGCGTAGCATGCGGCGTGGGACTTGTTGAACGCGTATTTTGCAAAATCCATCATTTCCGCGTAAATTTCCAGACCGACCTTTTCCGGAATGCCCCGGGCCACACAGCCGGGCACGCCCTCCTCGGGATTGCCGTAAACGAAATTCGCCCGTTCTTTTTCCATGACAGACTGCTTTTTCTTGCTCATCGCACGGCGAACCAGGTCGCTTCGTCCCATCGTGTAGCCGCCGAGGTCGCGCACAATCTGCATAACCTGCTCCTGATACACGATACAGCCGTAGGTCGGAGACAGGATCGGTTCCAGCTCCGGACAGGAATAGGTGATCTCGTCGTGATTGTTTTTTCCTTTAATATATTTTGGAATAAAGTCCATCGGCCCGGGACGGTACAGGGAAATACCCGCGATGATATCCTCAAGGTTCTGGGGCTTTAGCTCCTTCATGAAGCTTTTCATCCCGCCGCTTTCCAGCTGGAACACGCCGTCCGTCCTGCCGGTGCAGAGCGAATCCAGCACTTTTTTATCGTTATAATCCAGATGCTCCATATCGAGCTTCACACCGGTGTCATGCTCAATCATCTTGACCGCGTGGTCGATTACTGTCAGGGTTCGAAGCCCCAGAAAGTCCATTTTTAACAGTCCGAGCTCTTCCAGCGTCGTCATCGTAAACTGCGTTGTGATCGAACCATCCGACCCCCGTGAAAGCGGTACAAAATGATCTGCCGCCTCCGGGCAGATCACAACCCCTGCTGCGTGCATCGAGGTGTGGCGCGGCAATCCCTCCAGCCGTTTACTCATATCAATCAGCACGTGCACCTGTTCATCGCTCTCGTAGAGCTTGCGCAGCTCTGCGTTCATTGACAGTGCCTTATCAATCGTCATGTTCAGCTCGTTCGGAATCATTTTTGCAATCGAATCCACAAAGGAATACGGCAGATCCATGACGCGCCCGACGTCGCGGATGACACCCTTTGCCGCCAGCGTACCGAATGTGACAATCTGCACAACCTTTTCTTTTCCATATTTGCGTCCGACATAATCGATGACCTCCTGTCTGCGTTCATAACAGAAGTCGATATCGATATCCGGCATGGAAACTCGTTCCGGGTTCAGGAAACGCTCAAACAGCAGGCTATAACGGATCGGATCAATATTCGTGATATGCAGGCAGTAGGAAACGATGCTTCCAGCTGCACTTCCACGTCCAGGTCCTACCGGAATACCGTTTTCTCTGGCATAGTTGATAAAATCCCACACGATCAGAAAATAGTCCACATATCCCATGCGCTTGATAATACCCAGCTCGTATTCCAGACGCTTCTGCAGCGTGCCGTCGTCCTCCGGATAGCGCTCTTTCATGCCGTCAGTGCACAGCTTATTCAAATATCCCCAGGAATCATAGCCCTCCGGCACATCAAAATGCGGCAGCTTCGTCTTACCAAACTCGATTTCCACATGACAGCGGTCTGCAATTCGCTGTGTATTTTCCACTGCCTCCCACGCATAGGGAAACAGTCCCTTCATCTCTTCTTCGCTTTTGACGAAATACTGACCGCCCTCGTAACGCATCCGGTTTTCGTCGGAAAGCTTTTTGCCGGTCTGGATACACAGAAGGATATCGTGGGGCTTTGCGTCCTCCGCATAGGTGTAGTGCACGTCGTTCGTGCATACTAACGGAATGTCCAGTTCCCGCGACATCTGTAAAAGCGCCATGTTTACGGTCTGCTGCTCCGGGATCCCATGATCCTGCAGTTCCAGAAAATAATTATCCTTCCCAAAAATCGACTGATACTTTAATGCGCATTTTTTTGCTTCCTCCGGCAGTCCTTTCTGGATATAGCGCGGCACTTCACCTGCCAGACACGCAGACAGCGCAATAATTCCCTCGTGAAATTCCTCCAGAACCTCCATATCGACACGCGGCTTGTAATAGTAACCCTCCGTAAAACCGCGGCTGACGATTTTGCTCAGATTCGCGTAACCAGTATTATTTTCCGCCAGAAGCACCAGATGGTAATACCGGTCATCCCCGCCGGTAATCTCCCGGTCAAAACGGGAATTGGGCGCAACATAGACCTCACAGCCCAAAATCGGATTGATACCCTCTGCCCGCGCCGCACGGTAAAAATCGATCACACCGTACATTGCGCCATGGTCGGTAATCGCCGCAGCCGTCATGCCCAGCTCCTTGACCCGTTTTACATATTCTTTGATTTTATTGGAACCGTCCAGCAGGCTGTACTCTGTATGGACGTGCAAATGTGCAAATGCCATATTTTTGTAATTTCCTATTCTTGTTCTGTCTGAGTTTCCTTTGCTGTCCCATCGGGCGCAGAGAAGTCAAAGGCAGGGCTTTCTGTCCCGTTTTCTGACTTTTGCCCGTTCTTTGTCACAGACCTCGTGCCGATGCTGCCTGTCCGGTCGGATGCTGCCGCATTGTTTTCACTGATGCTGTCTGCTTCCCGGTCAGATACAGCGCTGTTTTGACTGACTGCGTTTTGTCCGGACACATCACCGCTTTCATGAACCTCTTTTACACTGCCTTCTCCGCTGTCTGTCAGTACAAGTCTGTCGTTTTCCACTTTCCATGTCTCGTACCAGCTTCCTTCCGCGTCCGAAAAGCTGACATGAATCCTATCGTTTTCCCCGGATAAAATCTGTATTTTCCCGGAATCTGATCCAACCTGCCGCAGGATACTCTTTAACACTGCTTTGCCGTTTTTATACTGTAACAGCTCTTTTTCACGGATTTCTTCTAATCGATACTCTGTCAGTGTGCGCAGGCTGATGTCATAATATCCCGGCGCGGCTTCTGTCCCGGCAGTCCATGCCATCAGATCGCCGTCATCATCCAGCTCAAAGTGCCCCATCTGTTTTAACAGGCGCACTGCTCCTTGCTCCTGCACGCCAAACAGCATGTCGCTGACACCGGACACTTCGTAGCCACGATACAGCACAAAGGCGCTTCCCAGCTTTTCCAGCTCCTTAAAGGCAAAATTCTCTTCTTCCAAAACCGCGCCGTCCGCGCCGACAAACCACAGGTCGCATACCGGCGCGCCGAACGCTCCGTCATACCTGCCGATCGCCGCAAACGTTTCTTTTTTGCCGTTCCCATCGTAATCCGCCGTCTCTGCAAAACACAGCGCATCGTCCGGGTACTCCTGTACCTCCAGAATCTGTGCAACCGCCTGATTGACCGCCGCGCGGGCTGTTTTCTGCACTTTATTCAACCGGTTTTTCGTAAATTCGTTTGGAATATCCTCCAGGCTCTCCAGCGCTTCTTCCTGCTCCAATCTCGACGGGAAGAAAAATCCATCCCCGCTGATCGTCTCCGATGCTTTGGTCAGCTTTCCCTGATCCAGGCTGCTGATACACCAGCTGTACTTCGCAACCGCATGATCGATTCCTTCTTCCTGTCCGACCGACTGCCCGGCTTCTCTGCAGCGATAGGCAATTTTGTCCTCCCCAATTGCATAAAACCAATAGGTATATTCTGTATTTTCATCCGTCTGCGTGTAGAACTGCTCTTCCAGCTTTTCCTTCCACGCCTGTGCCTCTTCATCCGAATCCTCTGCAGACACATACGCCAAATATTCCGACGCTGTCAGCTCCCGATACGAACGCTCCGCAAATCCGTCCGCTGTTCTTTCATAATAAACAGGAACCGTCTCTTCTGCACTGTCCCATTCCGAAACAAGCGGATCGTACACAGTCTTCTCCGCAGGATAAAACGTACAAACGCCGTCCTTTGTCGCTTCGATCGTCTCGGCATCCTCCAGAAGCTTTTCGCACTTTTGATCTTTTACCGTCCAGACAGCCGCCTGTTTTTTGCCGGAGACTTCCGTTTCCAGAATAACAAACGGATTCCCAATTCCCGTCACCTGCTGCAGTCCGGTTACGACGATTCCTTTTTCCAGAAGCCTTGCCGACTCGCCGTCATAATACCAGAGATCGCCGGAAATCCGCCCGCGCGCTGTCAACGGCGTGCTCTCAAACATCAGCAGAAAGCTTTCATTTGCGTTGCTGTCATACTTCGCCATGTTCTGCAGGCAAAGCGTCTTGTCACCGTACTCCTTCTTTGAAAGAACTGCCATCAGCGCTGCGTTTTCTGCGCGGCTTAAACGGTCGTGTCCTGCCAGCTTGCCGGTAAACGCATCCGATTTCTGCGCATATGCTTCATAAACGGAGTCGGTCACTTCCGTCATCAGGGCTGGAATTTGAGGAGCTGTTGCTGCGACAGATTCTGTGGCGGTGTCGAGCTGTGTTTCGTCTGTCGCAGTCATCTCACCGTCTGCTGTTGCCGCGGTATCGCTGTGCTGCGCTTCGCCGCCGGTCACTGTTGTGCTATCCTGTATCTCGTCATCGGTCGCAGTATCGCTATCCTGCCTCTCATTGGTCACTGCAGCGGTGCCGGTTCCTGTACTGACATTCTGTGTTTCACCTGCTACAGACGTCTCGTCATCTGCCGTTGTCACAGTATCGCTGTCCTGTGCCATAGCGTCTATGGTTTCCCCTTCAAAAAAGTTCTTTCCGGCTTGCTGCGCTCGCGCTGCATATTCACTGATATTCGGCGTGCAGCCTGAAAGCAGCATCGCTGCCGCCATCAGACATGCTGCTGTCACCTGTTTTCTTTTCATTCGTATCGATCCCCTTATCTTGTTGAGTTGAGTATACCATGCCCGTTTGGAAAATTCCATCCTTATCAGACTGGCAGCTTCCGATAAATGTTTCACCAGCTGATACCTGATCGCTTTGTCCCGCTCTGTAACATAAAAAAGAATGTGCCTTGGCACATTCTCGCGCCGAGGCGCGGTTGCCTCGGCAACCATCTACCCCTGCGCCGAGTGCGCATCCTCGCGGAGCGTTTTTATCGTATGGAAACGAAGTTTTCTATACGATAAAAAATCCCACATCCACCACCGAAGCAGCGCAATGCTACCGCGGCAGGACATGGGATTATATAAGGTACCTTATTTGTAACTGTTCAGAACAGGTCGAAGCACTTGCTGCTGAGACCGTAAGAATATGATTGAGTCATGCAAAATCCCTTCGGCGAAGCCGATTTGGAATGGATTTTGCATCGTAACTGTGAGGGAACTGAACAGTTACCCTTATTTTACAAAAGGGTGGATCTTACAGATACTTCTTCAGATCTTCTGCCTTATCCAGCTTCTCCCAGGGCAGATCCAGGTCGTTGCGGCCGAAGTGACCGTATGCGGCAGTCTGCTTGTAGATCGGGCGGCGCAGGTTCAGCATCTTGATGATGCCTGCCGGGCGCAGGTCGAAGTTCTCACGGATGATCTCAACCAGCTTCTCATCGGAAATCTTGCCGGTGCCGAAGGTGTCTGCCATGATAGAGGTAGGCTGTGCTACACCGATTGCGTAAGACAGCTGGATTTCGCACTTGTCAGCCAGTCCTGCTGCAACAATGTTCTTTGCAACATAACGTGCTGCATAAGCTGCGCTTCTGTCAACCTTGGTGCAGTCCTTGCCGGAAAAAGCGCCGCCGCCGTGACGTGCATATCCGCCGTAGGTGTCTACGATGATCTTACGGCCGGTCAGACCAGCGTCACCGTGAGGTCCGCCGATTACAAAACGTCCGGTCGGATTGATAAAGAACTTGGTGTTCTCGTCGATCAGCTCTGCAGGCAGAATCGGATCAAAGACATATTTTTTGATATCCTCGTGAATCTGTTCCTGTGTTACATCGGGATCATGCTGTGTGGATAATACAACTGCCTCCAGACGAACCGGCTTGTCGTTTTCATCATATTCTACAGAAACCTGGCTCTTGCCGTCGGGTCTTAAATAGGTCAGTGTGCCGTCTTTTCTTACTTTGGTCAGCTGCTGTGCCAGCTTGTGCGCCAGAGAGATCGGATAAGGCATATATTCCTCGGTCTCGTTGGTTGCATAGCCGAACATCATACCCTGGTCGCCAGCGCCGATTGCTTCCAGTTCTTCCTCAGACATCTGGTTTTCTTTTGCTTCCAGAGCCTTGTCAACGCCCATAGCGATATCAGAAGACTGCTCGTCGATCGAAACCATAACGGCACAGGTGTTGCCGTCAAAGCCATACTCAGACTTGTCATAGCCGATCTCCTTAACCGTCTCACGAACGATCTTTGGGATATCTACATATGCGTTGGTGGTGATCTCGCCGGTTACCAGTACGAAACCGGTACAGCTTGCTGTCTCGCAGGCTACACGGCTCATCGGGTCTTTTTCCATCAGTGCGTCCAGAATTGCGTCGGAAATGGCATCGCACATTTTGTCGGGATGTCCTTCTGTTACAGACTCAGAAGTAAATAAACGTTTTTCCATCTGTTCCTCCTTAGATGTTTGCTGTGAAAAATAGGATCCTGCTCTACAGGATTCTTTTCTGTAGAGCATTTTTGTATTGGAAACAAAGCTTCCTGTACAAAAAAGAATGTGCCCTGGCACATTCTCGCGCCGAGGCGCGGTTGCTTTAGCAACCATCTACCCTTGCGCCGAGTGCGCATCCTCGCGGAGCGTTTTTATTTCATAGGACGCATTTTCCTATGAAACAAAAAAGATCCGCTAAAAAGCGGATCCGATAGTTTGATAATCAAATCCTCTTATTGTTCGATTGCTTCCGTCCCGGAAACGGGACTTCTACTCGCTCAGGCTGGCACCTTCCGAAAAAACGGGGTTGCCGTGGCTTCACAGATCCTATGTATCTCCACCACTCTGAATAAGAGAAGGCACAATATTGAATTTTCTTATCAGGTACTCATTTAAAATACTATAGCGCCCTGTATTTGTCAACAGGACAATTTCTGAAAAGTGTCTCAGCCAATCTTTAAGCGGAATTTCTGCAATTCCCGTTCGGATTCCACCTTTTCGATCTGGGCGCCGAGGCTCTGTAATTTTGCTGGAAAATCCTCATATCCGCGTTCGATATAACGGATATCGTCAATGACAGACATTCCTTCCGCTGCCAGCGCTGCGATAACAAGCGCTGCTCCGGCACGCAGATCCGGCGCATTGATGCTCGCTCCGGTATATCGGGAAACGCCGTCGATGATCGCAGTATTTCCTTCCACCTTAATGCTTGCGCCCATGCGGATCAGCTCGTCCACATAGCGGAAACGATTTTCAAAAATACTCTCTGTTACAATGCTCGTGCCGCAGCACAGACCCAGCGTCACCGCGATCTGGGGCTGCATATCCGTCGGAAAGCCCGGATACGGCAGAGTCTTTACCTGTGTATGTTTGAGCGGTCTGGAAGCCACTACCCGGACAGCATCATCCGACTCTGTCACTTCACAGCCGATTTCCGACAACTTTGCAGAAATGGATTCCAGATGCTTCGGAATCACGTTTTTGACCGTCACATCGCCGTGCGTCGCAGCGGCAGCAAACATAAACGTGCCGGCTTCGATCTGATCCGGGATGATCGGATATTCCGTCTTATGCAGTCGCTCTACACCACGGATCCGGATCACATCCGTACCTGCGCCCTTGATATTGGCTCCCATGCTGTTTAAAAAGTTCGCCAGATCCACAACATGAGGTTCTTTTGCCGCATTTTCGATCGTTGTTCTGCCCTCTGCCAGCGCTGCAGCCATCATGATATTGATTGTCGCTCCGACGCTGACAACGTCCAGATAAATGTGCGCGCCGCACAGATGGGACGCTTCCGCCGTAATCATGCCATGCGCAATCTCAACCGTCGCGCCCAGTGCCTTGAACCCTTTAATATGCTGGTCGATTGCACGGCAGCCGATATCGCAGCCGCCCGGCAGTACAACTGTAGCCTTTTTATATTTTCCAAGAAGGGCTCCCAAAAAGTAATAGGATGCCCTGATTTTCTTGACAGAATCACCATTAACCGTTAAGTCATGAATCAGAGAACCGTTAATTTTAACGGTGTGACGGTCAACCCGCTCCACATGAGTGCCAATCCCCGCCATCGCGTCCAAAAGGATGTTCGTATCCCGTACATCCGGCATATTTTCGATCAGTACGGTCTCATCCGTCATCAGAGAAGCAGCCAGAATCGGCAGCGCCGCATTTTTTGCGCCCCCGATTTCAACCTCGCCGACCAGCGGATTTCCGCCATTGATTGCATACTGTTCCATATTTCCTCTTATTTCTGCTGCACAGGCAGCCTGTCCATCGCATCAATTTCCTCTTTCAGCGCCTGAAAAAAGAAATCCCTGAATTTTATTTTCGAATCTGTTTTGCTGCGCATGCAGCCTCCGCACGCAGTATCTGCATGCAGCATCTATTTATTATAATCTTCTTCTGTTTTTCGTCGTTTATGCACGTCAAAAACGGCAAAAAGAATCCTTTACCGTCCTTGTGGTTATAGCATATTCCACTTCATTTGTAAACTAAAACTTTCAGTTCAGGTAATTCAGCGGGTTCACTGCCTGTCCGTTAATCCGGATTTCAAAATGCAGGTGCGGTCCGGTGCTTCGGCCCGTGTTTCCGCTCAGGGCAATTTTCTGCCCCTGGCTGACCTTCTGTCCGACGCTGACCAAAACCTTGCTCAAGTGTCCGTAACGGGTTTCTCTGCCATCCGCATGCTGGATGTAAACGACGTAGCCATAGCCGCTGCCCCAGCCTGCCCTTGTAACCGTACCGCCGCTGGATGCCATGACCGCCGTACCGATGGGAGTTGCCCAGTCAATTCCCTTATGATTCGTGGACGCTCCCTTCTTGGGTGCTTTTCTGCCGCCAAAGCCAGAGGAAAGCCGTCCGCCGGAAATCGGCTTGATATAGGTCGGTGGAACCTTGGTTCCGCGCTCCACGATCTTCGGAACAGCCTCTACGATAACCTCTTCCTTCAAAATCTCCTGTGATTCCACAGCATCATTTCGATAAGTCACAAGTGCCGCTGCTTTTCGGAAGCCTGCAGAGGGCTGCTGACGCAGCTCTGTCTTTGTCGTATACCATTCGTCATTGTCGATATATACCACATCTGCTTCGTAGGTATCTTCCATATAAATCTGTTCCGTATGCACAACAGAAAGCTCCGGCTCCGGTACGGTGATGATCAGCTCATCACCGGTACGAATGATAGAATTTTCATTGTCCAAGGTTGGATTGATCGCAACGAGATTTGCAATCGTCAAACCGTTATCCTCTGCGATCTGGGAAAGCGTATCTCCCGCCTTTACTTCATAAATCTGCTCTTTCTGCTGATCCGCCGTCACCTCGGAAATCGCGGTTTCCAGCGGCGTGATCTCGTTTTCCATCAAATAGGCATCCACGATCTCGACCGTATCACCGAAATCGACGGAAACCGTGCCGTATTCCATCTGGGAAAAATCCACCGTTCCCTGATCCGGCTCAATCTCTTCAAACAGCTCGTCAAAAAAGCGTTCCGCCCCGGCACCTTCCCCCGCTGCGTGCTGCAGCTGTCCGGTGCTGTCGTCTTTTTTGGAAACCGAAGTCGTCAGGACGTTCAGCTGTCTGTCCGGGTCAATCACAATATCTGCACGATAGGCATGTTCTGTATCGTACCGGTCAAGTGCAGCCTGTAAAAGTGCCCGAACGTCACTGCTGCTGCCCAGGTTTACCGTATATTCGTTGATTTTTACCGTATAAGCATGCTGCAGCGTTGTGGAAATGCTGCTTTTTAAAACATCATAAATCGCTTTATATAAGTTGTGTCGGCTGTCTGTATTTCCAAAAAGCAGCTCCTGCCCCTCGGAAGTGATTTCAACCGGGATATATACCATCGTACCTTCTGTTTCTGTGATTTCGCGGCGTGCCTCGGCAACAAGCCTTTCTATCTCCTCCGGGTCGCTGCTGTTGCCAATTTCCGTTCCGTTGATGCTGATTTTATAAAAATTATCGCCTGTTTTCTGAAATCGTGGAAAAGACGGCACACCAAAAAGGAGTACCAGCAATGTGATTCCCGTCGTCGCAAACCAGGTCTTTTTGATCAGTCCTCTATATTTCTTCAATCTGTTCATCTTTTCTTCTTTTTCTTTTTGGCTACGCTGTAGCCGAACGTCCCAATTGCTTCCCCAAGTCCGTAATATGTGCCGTGGGAGTACACGATCGGGTCCGCTTTTTCCAGATGAAACCGTCCCGTTTCATCCATCCACTTCTCGTCCACACTGACCGAAACGACCTCTGCCACAAACATCGTGTGGCTGCCGAGCTCTATCTTCTGCGTCACGCGGCATTCCAGGCTGACCGGGCTTTCCGCGATCTGCGGTACCGACACTTTCTGTCCCGGCCACGGTGTCAGATTCATTTCTGCAAATTTGTCCACGTCCCGACCGCTTCTGACGCCGCAGAAATCTGCTGCTTTCGTCAATTCCTTTGTCGTCAGGTTAATGACAAATTCTCCTGTCTCTTCAATACAATGATAGGAATATCTTTCCGGGCGCACCGAAATCGACACCATCGGCGGATTGGAACAGACCGTACCTGTCCATGCAACGGTGAAAATATTCGGCTTTCCGTCTTTGTCCGCAACCGAAACCATGACCGCCGGAAGCGGGTAAAGCATATTGCCCGGCCGCCAGTTTACGCGGCCCATTAAAACAGCCCTGCAATCTGCGCCGCTGCCAGAACAATATTCGCCAGCGCGGTCACGAGGGTAATAATCATCAGAGGTCTGAGTCCTCTGCCCTGCTTCTGCAAATGCTCATTGCGGCGGACAAGTTCGTCATTCTGTGCCGCTATCGCTTCGGTCTGCTTCTTTACTTCATCTACGACAACCGCCTGTACGTTGCGGTATACCTTTACGTTTTCCTTATGGGTAAAATCATCGGACTGCTTTAAGAGTTGCTTGATCTCATCCATATGCTCCAGGATCGCCTGTTCAATCTGACTGACCTGCTCTGCAGTTTCCTGATTTTTCTGCTGTGCTTCGTCGAGGCGCAGCAGTCCTTCTTTTGTATAGTTCTGCAGTCTAACCATACATTCCTGTGCGGTGCGGTTGATGCTGTCCTGGCTTCCCTCTGCCATCCGGCTTAAATTGCTCGTGCCGGTTTCGATAATTTTACGCAGTCCGCCGGCGCTCTCCGTCGTCACACGCTGGATTCCTTCGATGCTCTGCTCCGCCAGATTCTGCATTCCGGCAGCGCTCTGATCCGTATATTTCTGAATCACATCCAGAGCTTCCACATTTTTTCGTGTAACCTGACGGATCTCATTTAAGTAATTTTCGTATTCTACAAGCGATTCTCTCAAACGCTTTGCTTCCAAATCCTGCATGTATTTTCCTCTCTGTCTGTTCCGTTCCCAATCCTGTGTCCCGGGGCAAAGTATCCTTTCCCCCAAAATCGCATCTTTTACAACAGTGTATACTCTGTTTCATTGTATCATTATTACCATTTTGAAACAAGATCAAAACGGAGGTTCTTTCAGCACTTTTGTTTTATTGCTACTGTTCACACGCGCCATTCGCAAAACCGCGTCTTCGACGCTCTCCGCTGCTTCGCAGCTCATTTTTGCTCATAAAGTGGCGCTCCCTTCGTACCTTTTTGCAAGCAGATTTTCATGCAAGCATGAAATCTGCTCGCAAAAAGGTACGAGTGAACTGTAATGTTTTATTTATTTTGCACTGTTTTTCTTTTATGCCTTTCGAGTTTTTGTGCTAATTAACTACATATTAACATTGTGTTCATAATTTGTTCATATTTAATTGCTATACTGAGTTTGTCGTTAAGGAACAGAACTTAACGATCTACCAAAGGAAACACAGATAATTTTTTCATAATAGCCCAGGTGCCGGGAGGCCCTGGGCACTCCTCATTTTTAGAGGGAAATTTTCCGTTTCATGTCTAGTACATCGTTTTCGAAATAACTATACCACTCACTTGCCTGTGAATCCGATTGCACAGGTATAAAAGCCTCAGCGTAGCCCGCTACGCCTGCGTTTTTATACCTGCGCACTCGAATCCACATCCTACGCAATTGGTATAGTTTATTTACGAAACGCTGTACTTGCAGGATTCTCCGCCTGCAGCGGGTCGCGTAAGCGACATTATTCCTCTCCGCCGCAGTGCGTTTCACGCGGAGTGTTTTTTAATGGATAGAAACGATGTACTAGCCATTAAAATAGAATGTGCCTTGGCACATTCTCGCGCCGAGGCGCGGTTGCTTCAGCAACCATCTACCCTTGCGCCGAGTGCGCATCTTCGCGGAGCTTTTTTATTGGATCGAAACGCAGTTTCGATCCAATAAAAAAGCAGCCCGATCGCATCCGCGTCCGAACTGCCTCAATACCATAAAAGTTTTTCAAAAACAATAGAATGCACGCTCTGCGAGCATTCTATTGTCATGAATAAAGCGAACCCTGACAGGATCGGTCAGCCGTCAGGCTCCATCCGTGTCTTCCTTGCTTAATGCCTTAATCTCTTCGTTCAGCTCCTGCATCCGGTTATCAAGTGCAGATACCATGCCTGCACATTCGATCAGCTCTCGCTTAACATGCTCCGGCGCATTGCCCTCGAATTTGTAATTGATCTTGTGCTCCAGGCTCGCCCAGAAATCCATCGCTACCGTACGGATCTGAATCTCCACCTTTACATCAACAGTGCGATCGGACAAAAATACCGGAACGGTCACGAGCATATGATAGCTCTTATAGCCGCTCGCTTTCGGCAGGCGAATGTAATCCTTGACTGCGATGACATGAATATCATTCTGCAGTCGAATCATCTCCGCGATTCTGTAAATATCCGATGTAAAAGAACAAATTACACGGATTCCCGCAATATCATTGACATACTTCACCATATTTTCGATCGTGGATTCATATCCATGCCTGCGTAGCTTCTTTACGATACTCTCCGAAGTCTTAATTCTGGATTTAATATGTTCGATCGGATTATATTGATGAACGTGCTGAAATTCGTCGTTTAAAATTTCCAGCTTCGTATTAATCTGTTTCAGGGCGGCATTATAAACCAATATCACTTCCTGCCACGTTTCGATCTGGCTTTCTGCATCCAATAAAAGTTCCATACCTTCGGCCTCTCTTTTCTTGATAATTTTATTATAGCATACCCGATGCGGAAACAGACGGATTTCATTAAAATTTTAGATATTCCGCCCAATCTTCCTCCGGTTTTTCACTACACAAATATATTTATGCACTTCCTCCGGGATTTATGCTATACTGACGTAAACAGCTTTCACATCAAAGGAGATTTTTCATGTTCCGTTTATGGGCGCGCACATTTCAAAATAACCACATGTTAAACGATACCGTCATCTGCGACGACCGCGAAGAAACCAGAACCCATAAGGTTTTCGACGCGCTGCAGGAGGTCTGCATGCAGTTCGACCTCGGCAAACCAATCTGGCTCGACAGCAATATCAATGATTTCCGCCGCCATGCCAAAACACGCTTCCGCCAGGATTCTTTTGTTGAGGAAATTGACTTCGATTACCTGGAAATCCAGGTGATTGAAGAAGATTGAAAGCTGCATCATTTTTGAAACCTGCGACTTATTCAGGTGTCTTGGATGATCAACCAGTCAGGCATCAAGGTCGGGGACTTTTGCCCGACATCTTAAATATCATATAGTATAGAAACGGAAACGAGAACCGTACGGCATTTGCTAATGCGGTCTGCTCGTTTCTTTTTTTATGTCACAGTTCACTCGTATCCTTCTGGGTTCAGATTCCGTGCTTGCACGAAAATCTGAACTCAGAAGGGTACAAAGGGAGCGCCATTTTATGAGCAAAAAGAGCTGCAAAGCAGCGGAAAGCATCGAAGATGCGCTTTTGCGAATGGTGCGTGTGAACGGTAACTTTTTTTCTATCATCTCTTCTTGACATTTTGTCACTTTTCATGTAGTATCTGTATATATTATATGTAGTTTTAAATACTACGTATAATATATTGTAATGCCACATCGCTTGTTAAACGAACATTCTGCTATCCCTGACACAGAATGCCCGCAAAATACGCATTCCATTGTATCCAAATGTAAGGAGGAGGTACTACTATGAACATAACCATTCGGGAACCCGGAAGCGCACTCACCCATTTTATCGCCATGCTGCTCGCTCTCTGCGCAGCAGTCCCGCTGTTAGTCCGCGCAGCTGTCCACTCCGGTGTAAAAAGCCTCACTGCAATGACAGTTTTTATGATCAGCATGGTTTTATTGTATGCCGCCAGCACGATATACCATTCTGTCAACTGCTCCGGGCGCGTTCTGCGTATCTTTCGGAAAATGGATCATATGATGATTTTCATCCTGATCGCAGGGACCTATACGCCGGTATGCCTGCTGACCCTGCCAAAGCCCTCCGGTCTGATGCTGCTTGCCGCAGTCTGGGGAATCGCGCTGGTCGGAATTTTTATCAAAGGCTTCTGGATCACCTGTCCAAAATGGTTTTCCTCTGTTTTGTATATCGCAATGGGCTGGAGCTGCCTGTCCGTTCTGGGACAGCTGTTTTCCCTGCTTCCGCTTCACGCCTTTTTATGGTTGCTCGCCGGCGGACTGATCTATACTGCAGGAGGCATTATCTACGCGCTCAGGCTGCCGCTGTTTGACGCACGGCATCCGATGTTCGGCTTACACGAAATTTTTCATTTGTTCGTCATGGCCGGCAGCCTGTGTCATTTTGTGTTTATGTTCTGCTATCTTGCGTAAAAATCTCCATTCCGCAGGCGCCTTACACCGAAGGAACCTCGTACGATCAATAGCTGCTTTGTGACGCCTGCGGCACGGACTGTGCATACAAAGCCAGCTGCTCTGCAGACACCAGATTTCCATCTGCATCTGACATTTTTCTTACTCCGTACCTGCTTCGCTCCGCCACCATTGCACCAGCCCCGCCTGACATCAGTGCCGCCGCTGTCATCCCTGTCCCCATCGCAGCTGGCGATGCTCCCCTCAGGCGGGATGTCTGGATAAACTGCAGCGCTGCTGCCGTGCGCCCTGCCTGTGCAAGCTCCCGCGACACCGAATACAACATCAGAAACGTCATATACTGGCGCGCAGTCAGCTTTTCTCCCATCAGATTTACAAGGCCGTTTACCTCCTGCACAGAAAGGCTGACCGCTTCAAATGTTCCTGCCGGAAGTCCCGCCAGCTCCATAATCTGATGCAGCTGTTCCAGCCATTCACTGGAAATCCGCCCTTTTTCATGGATATAAGCAGGGCGCTCCGGATTGCGAAATTTCTGGAACAGCCATCCCATCTTTTCGGATTCGACAAGCGCGGTGGGATTCGTACCAACGCCCACAGAACGGATTTCTGTACCGCATGCATCCACTGGTTCAGCTTCCGATACCTTTGCAGATTGCTTCGCAGCGATACCATTTGTTCGCAGGCTCTCCTGTGTGAACTGCTGCAGCTTCATAAATCCCACGCAGAGCCGGTCGCGCTCTTCCAGTTCTTTTTTCAGAAGCTGTGCCATCAATAAAAGGATGCCGGACATCGCGCAGTCCATCCGCACAGAATCCTTCCACGGCGCTTTCATTTCTTTCCATTCCTGCACACTCAGCCTGTCGCACTGCTGCATACGCTTCCAGAGAAATCCCCAGCTTCCCTGTAAAAAATGGCAAACCTGATTTTTTCCTTTTTCAAACTCGTCCATGGATTCCTCTTCCAGCTGCTCAAAAATTCCCGCTGCCAGAATCGCGTAGCGCCGTTGTTTCCATCCAAACTGCTCCAAAAATACCGGATATCGGCGCATCCATGCAATCCCCTTCTCATTCCAGAGATCTATTTTCTCCTGCTTCTGCCGGTTCATCCAGCTTCTCGCACCTTTCTGGTTGGCAGCCGCATAGACCGCCGCAGGCATCAAATAAATCCAGCTGTCTTCGGCGCGTTGTTCCATGCAGAGAAGCAATCCTGTCTCCTGTACGTTTAACGTTCCCTGTTTTTCTTTTTTCCGAAAAAGCGTCAACGCATACAGACTGTCCTGCTCTGCGCTGCAAAAATACAGATACTCTCCCCGTCTATTCTTCATGTTCTACCTCCAGAAAATCGCCGTCCATAAGCATTGAAAATGTCTTTTTCTCCTGATTGTAAAGATATACATGATTGGACAGAACCTCCTCCGGTCTGGTACATTCCCGGTTCGTTTCCTGCAAACTGTACTCCACTATTTCCGGAGAAATCATTCCGACGCCATGAATTTGTGCCTCATGAATACTCGTGAACGCAATATAAAAGTCACCGCCCAGATCCTGCGCAATTTTCTCCGCAACACCCGGATAAAAAACGGCAATTGCTCCGTTGATTTCCAGCGTATTTGTCAACAGATAGCTGCGCATGCCCGGCGGGATTTTCTGTTCGTCGTCCTCCCCCATAAAAATGCCGTTCTCGTACCGCTTTCCGTCCCAGCCCATCAGGCACTGGATCGAATACAGCCGCGGCGGATACAAAAAGCTCGTATTGACCAGCGCCGCCCGCATTACCTCCGCTTCGGGGACCATCCATTTCTGAACCTGATCCCGGTACACCTTCGTCGTAAAATAATCTCCTCCCAGATGAGATAAAACGCAGTACAGCACCAGCGCTACATCCCCGATGCGGATATACGGCACGTTTACAAGCTCGCTTCGGTAAAAATCCAGATTGAGCGGACGAAGAATCAGCATATTTTTCATTTTTCCGTACTCACTTTTTTCTGAAAGAGCCGTATTTTCCTGCGCTTCCACTGCTGCCTCAAGAACCCGAAGCATCCGCTCTTTTTCCTGCTTCTGCACCTTTTTATCCCCGCTGCAGAGCCTATCGAGCATCCCTTCTGTCGCCTTTAAACGAGCACAGCAGTCCCTGCATCCATTTTTAAAGCAGAATAAAAAACTGTCCTCCTCCGCCAGAATCTGAAACGGGTAAGGAAATTCTGACTCTACCTCCTTTTGCAGAAACGCCCTCGCATATTCCATTTTTTGTGTGTCGTCCATTCGTCCTCCTTGTGAAAAATTGCGTACATGCCTGGAATCTTGTGTAGAATTGAACTAGAAACATCAGAATAATAAAAGAAATAACAAGATCAAACCAACATGTCAGAATGAACCGGTTATCAGCAACCGGCTTCGCCCTTTGCGATGAACAGCTCGACTGTCCCCGCTCGCGCTTCTCTCCTTCGATCACGAGCCCGCGCTGGCGCGCTCTACCGCCTGCTTCGCAGGCTGCTCGTTCTCTAATGGCACGAGAAAAACAAATGCCGCTTTCAGCGTCGCTTGTTTTTCTTTCGTGCTTGCGCTACTCTTCTTCGATCACGAGCCCGCGCTAACGCGCTCTATCGCCTGCTTTCGCAGGCTGCTCGTTCTCTAATGGCACGAGAAAAACAAATGCCGCTTTCAGCGTCGCTTGTTTTTCTTTCGTGCTCATTATATAGCACAATCGGCTTGAAAGGGAATACCGTAAACGGTATGACTTTCAAGCCGATCCAAATATGGTACTACAGTTCACTCGTAGCTTCCTGGGAGCAGATTTCGCGCTTGCGGGAAAATCTGCTCCCAGGAAACTACGAAGGGAGCGCCATTTCATGAGCAAAAGGAGCTGCGAAGCAGCGGAAAGCATCGAAGATGCGCTTTTGCGAATGAAATGGCGCGGTGAACTGTTAGAATATTACGCCTGGATTTCCCGCACCAGACAATATTGTTTCAGGGAAAAATGCTTTTCCACGACTCCGTACACCTTAAACCCGAACTGCTGATAAAACGCAACGTTACGCGGGTTGTGCGTTTCCAGCGAAATCATCAGATCGTTGCGTTCCGCGTATGCAACTGCCTCTTCCACCAGCGTCGCCGCGATTCCGTGATGCTGCATTTCCGGATCAACCGCCAGATAAATGATATGTAGTCTCCGATCCTGATGTAGCTGATCCGTCCAGCTGGAATTCAGGTAATCCCTGCCGAGCACGAAATTAAAAAATGTTTTCAGGCTGTGATCCTCCCGGATCAGATAGCCCTCCGTGCGCAGCGTCGCCTGCACCTCCGTAAAATAACGATGCAGCAGATGGTACGGCTCCGTTTCATCCGAAACGACCAATATGCCGTTTAAATCCTTACTGTCTGCAAAAATTTCACACGTCTCATAAAATTCCGTCAGGTCGCATTGAAACAGCTCCGGCATCAGTCGTTTCCGCACCTCTTCATCCGGAATCAGCTCCACATACAACGGGTCCGCCGCAAACGAACGGCACAACAGCTCCTCAAGCTTCGACAAATCCTCTTCCTGTACTCGATACAGTTTTTCACTGTCCATAAAATTCCACTCCGGCTTCTCTCAAAAGCCGCTCCATCCTTTCCGTCTGCACGCACAGCGTATCGATTTCTTTCCGGTATAAATCGCTCTGGCGCTCATATGCAGCCTCCAGCTGTGCAATTTCTTCCGTAAAATCACTGCAGTCCGTCTTTTCTTTTTCCAGAAGTCCGGTCACAACCGGGAAAAAGTTTTCAAACCCGATAATTCTTCCGGTTCCCCATTTCAGCCGATCTGCGCTCTGATCCAATGCATACGATGTAAAATGTCGATAAACCTCTTCTTCAAACAAAAATGCGTACCGGTTGCTGTCGATCTCATATAGCTTGCGCAGTGCCGCCGAGAGCCTTCCCTCTTTCAGATTGCGCACCGCACCTTCCAGAAGCTGCAAACGATCCTGCAAAATTCCATGCGGAAACAACACGTTTCCATACCAGTCGATCCGGACATAGGCGTCCTGCTCCTGCTGGAAAACCTGTAAAAGCGCTCGTTCCAGCTTCCGGGTGTCTGCCGCAGGTACTTCTGCAGCAGTGTCCGTTCCCTGCACACATGTGATAAAATCTCCATTCACCGCCCCGGCATCGTCAGTCTCCGCCGTGCGCAGTCCAGATGCATTTTCCACACCAGCCGCCGATGCGTCAGCGTGCCTCGCGTTCCGGTTCGTTTTCTCTACCTTTGCATACAGCTGTTGCGCCGTCGCCGTTGCCTGCTCCAGCACCCGCAGCAGCCGCTGTCCGTCCGCGCCGGTCTTTTCACACCATTCGCTGTCCAGCCGCTCCTTTGCTTTTCGGAATACTCTGGAAAAATCCAGCGGAACAACAACCGTACGGTCAATCGCCATCAGCAAAAGTCCAAACAGCTCATGGTGCATCCGATAAACATCCTCATCGTAAAAGCCGTCGTTGTCGAACTGTGAATGATAGTTCGTTTCCATAAAGCTTCCGCCCGTAAAATCATTGACCATCGACGGAATTCCGGCAATCGCAATGGAAAAATCGTCCGACCAGGTTTCAATCGGCGCGGTAATCCTCGTTTCCTCCGGATATGCTCCGGTCAGGCTCGGCAGCTCTTCCAGAAATTCTTCCAGAAAAGAAACGTATTCGAACGTGCTCCGAATCCTCGCCCGCGTCCCGTGTGCCAGCGCAGGGAGCTCAAAATTCAGGTCGGCAATCACGCTTCCCCGCCACTCCGGATGCACCGTAAATACCTGTTCATACGCGCCCGTCGACCAGTCGAACTGCGAGTCCGCCACGCCCCATTCCTCGGACGCCATGCAGCAGAACATCAGCGTATTTTCGGGCTGATATCCAATTTCCAGCAGCGTTTTTCCCATCGAAAGCATCATCGAAATCGCGGTGTTATCATCCTGAAAACCGTCAAAATAGGAATCGTAATGTGCGGAAAGCATAATTCTGCGCTCCGGGTGCGTTTTTCCGGGAATCTTCCCGACGATGTTATAGGTCGTCTGCGCCGGGATCACCTTTGTCGAAGCGTCAAACAGCACCTTTACCTCACTGCGGCCCTGCAGCATTTTTTTCAATTGATCTGCATCGTGCCGGGCAATCGAAAATGCCGGTGCATTCGACGGTCCCGCGATATCCTGTGCGTTCAGTGCGCGTTCGTCTACCTCTCCGTAGCCGCCCGTCTGTGCGGCAATGACAGCTGCCGCGCCTTTTAAATGCGCCTGATAAACCGGATAATTGATCCACCACTCATCCCGCTGGTTGATATCCACTAATACGAGCTTTCCGGTCACATCCATTCCTTCATAATCCTGCAGAGTTCCTCTGCCTGCATACACAACCGAATAGCACTCCGGTCCGTCCGTCACAAAATTCGTCTGATACGCGCCAAGCTGTATCGTTTCCTCTTCGCCTTTTTCGTTTAAAAAAGTCATTTTCGCGCGTTCAAATTCCCACGCATCTACTGTAATCGCATCCTTATGGATAATCGGAAAACCGATTGTGTGCATCTCCTGCTCCAGCATTTCCCCGGTTGCAAGCTCTGCCTTCGACCCCGCCGTCCGATAGCCGAGTTCTTCGTTGGTGCGGTGTTTTTCCATCCGTTTCGCCAGATGATAGGAATAGGAAATATCCAACTGCTGTCTGTATTTCTCCTGCATGTCCATCGTATGCCACTCCTGTCTGTCATCGCTTTTATGCCTGATCCGGTATCATAGGAGACAAAAGACCTTTTTGATCCCGACATCATTTCAGTCCCAGTATATCATTCCTGTAGCAAAAGACAAGAAGGTTTCCGCTGCATAGAGGGCAAAGATTGAAAAATAAAATTTTTCAATCGCGAGATTTGTGTCTGCGCTCACTTGACACAAACTCGACATGCGCAAAAAACGTGCGCAGAAAGGAGGAGAAATATGCCGCGCAGAGGCGACCGGTTGTGGCTTTGCGCGGCATATTGTATTTTGCGACGATGTCTGGTTACCCGATTACAAGCTCCCTGCCGCCCATTTTTTCATACAAACGGTGGGAAATGGAAACCACCGTCCGGTTTTCTCCGGCGCGCCTGAGCGCATACAAAACCTCCTGCTCTGTGCCTACATCGAGGTTCGCCGTGATTTCATCCAGCAGCAGAATCGACGGCTTCGCTGCAACCGCCCGGGCAATGGACAAAAGCTGCCACTGTCCCTGTGAAAACAGTGCATCCGTGCAGGGCGTATCATACCCCTGCTCCATTCCGGCAATCACTTCATGCAGTCCTGCCAGCTTCGCCGCTTCGACCGCATCCTCTCTGGAAATCATCGGATCAGAAAGCGTAATCTGCTCCAGAACGGTTCCGGGAACCCGCTTAAAGCTCTGCTCCACGCAGCCAAACAGACGCCGTCTGATACTGTCCGGAAGCAGATAAGCGTCCTGTCCATATATTTTTACACAGCCCTTTTGCGGACGATACAGCCCCAAAAGCAATTTAAAAATTGTGCTCTTTCCTGCGCCGGTGCGCCCGGTCATCGTTACCTGCTCGCCGGTTTTTATCTCGAAGCTCAAATGCTTCAGAACCATCTTTTCCTCTTCATAGCCGAAGCTGACATCTTCCAGGGAAATGCATGCGACCGCAGGCGATTTTGCCGGCTTAGCGGCCGCAGCGCGATCCGAACCAGCGGCCGCAGCATAATCCGAACCAGAGACCGAGCCGGCTCTGCCAAGTTCTACCATCACTTTTTCTCCCGCCTCCCCGGAGGTTTCCAGCCGCGTCGGCAGCTCCAGAAATTCTCCGACACGCTTCGCGCCTGCCAGCGCCTCCTGGATCGTCTGGATTTCCATACCAATGCTTTCGATTGGGGAAAAGATTCTTGAAATATAGGAAATTACCGCAACCGCCGTACCGACTGACATGCCGAAAAACATTCTGACCTCCGGGCCGGACGAAGCCGACAGCAGCATGACAACGCCCGTCACCAGCGCATCTGTAATCAAAATAACCGGAGAATACAGTGCATCGTAAAAATTTGTACGCTCCATCGCAGCATATCCCTCCTGCAGCGTACGGTCATAACGTTTGCGCATAAAGCCTTCTTTTCCAAAAACATGGATCATCCGAATGCAATGAATCGTCTCCGGCACAAGACCCGACGTCCGCGCAGCAGCCTTTCTGCTGTCCATCTGCGCAGCCAGCATTTTTTTCTGAACATGTCTTGTAAACAGTGCGATCAGCGGCAGAATCGCCAGCAGAGTAATCGCAAGTCCGCGGTTTTTCTGCCAGAGCACTGCGTAAATACCGATCATCGTGCAAGCGTCTGCAAACATGCTGATGATACCGGAGGTAAACAGCGTTTCCAGCGTATCAACATCTCCGACGAACCTGGATGCGATCGTTCCTGCGTCCATTTTACTCAACGTATCTGCGGACAGCTGCGACAGCTTTTCGCACATCTGACTGCGCAGACCGTGAGTCAGCTTCTGTCCGAATACGATCAAAAGGCTTTCCCGCGTAGATTCCAGCAATCCCGCCAGTGCTGTCACGCCGAAATAGGAAAATGCCTGTGCAATCGCCATCGGATTTCCCGCAGTCAGCCCGTCCACGATTTTTTCCAGAATCAGCGGCGGCACAAGTGCAGTGACGACTGCGCCGACTACGGTGATGACCAATGCAATCGGAAGCAGAAGATTCTGTGTGCAGATCGATCCCACCGCAGTGAGAATTTCATGATGCGCCTTTGACGGCATCGTTTTTTTCAAACGCTCACGCATGGTCTGCTCCCTCCTTCCATACCTTGCACAAATTTGCATATTCCGGAACGATCTGCAGCATTTTTTCGTGCGTTCCTGTCTGCGTCTGTCCGTTTTCCATCCAGATGACCTGATCCGTCTGATCAAACAAATACAGGCGGTGCGAAATCAGCAGGATAATCCGATCCTTTGACATCGCTTTTAATTCCCGGAAAATCTCCTCCTCCGTATTCCGATCCAGCGCCGCAAACGGGTCATCCAGAACGATCAGCGGCTTTGCATGGGACAGCGTCCGTGCAAGCGCCGTTCTCGCCTGCTGCCCGCCGGAAAGCCGCACGCCGCGGCTGCCGACCAGTGTATCGATGCCGTTTTCCATTTCGGACACTTCCCGGTCCAGGCAGACGCGCGAAAGCTCCCTGCCGACGTCGATCTGCTCCTCTCCGAGCGCGACATTGTTTCGGACACTGTCCGCCAAAAGCTCCGGATCGTGTCCCTGCCATCCGACCATGCTCCTGCGTTCTTTGTCTGAATATTCAGATAATTCTTTCCCGTTTAACAAAACATGTCCGGTATAAGGCACTTCTCCCAGAAAAATTTTACCAAGCGTCGATTTACCGCACGCAACAGGACCCGTGATCCCGATGATCTGTCCAGGCTTTGCACTTATCGTCAATCCGTCAAAAATCTGCTTTCCGCCCGGATATGCGCCGCCCGCCTGATCCAGCTTCAGGCTGACCGCCCCGGCTGTTTTTTCTTCTGTTTCTTCCGGAGGCTCTGTCAGCAGCGGACGGATTCTTTTCCACGAAACGTTCGCTTTCTGTACGGAGTTAAACAGCTTCGCCGCCTTCGAGGACTTGACCGCAAGCTTTCCATAGCAGGATAAAAATGTCGTAAACGCTGCGATGTTCCAAACCGTCCATCCGCTGTTTAACACATTTTTCGAACCGAAATACAAAATCAGCACGGTGCTTCCCATGGAAATCACCTGATACAGCGGAGGCATCGCTACGACCTGCATTCCTGCACGGACTGCTGTTTTTTCGTAATCGTCTAGCTGTTTTTCATACATGCCGCTGCGCTGTTTTTCACAGCCGTAAATCCGATAAGTCACCGCGTTGCCCGCGCGGTCCAGCGTCGCTGTATTCAAGCGTCCGGCGCTCTCCTTATATGCGGCATTGCTGCGCTCTACCACGGTTTTCATCTTTTCCGCCATCAAATAGGAAAACGGCGGGAACAACAGACACAGCAGTGCAAGCCGCCAGTCGTACCACAACAGCATCGCAGCATAGGCAAGCAGCGCAATACCGGTATCAAAAATCTCCGTCGTAAACTTCCGGATTCCCTCTACGCACGCATCCACGTCAGACACCGCTTTTGTCAGAAGGCTTCCGGCCCCCTCTTTTTCCAGCTCACCTACACTTTTATGTACCAGATTCCCGTAAAGCACCTGCTTCATGCCCCGGTTGATATCGTTCGCAAACCGGCGCACATAAAACCGCTTGATGTAGCGCGCGCCCTGCACGAATCCGATCACTGCCACATACGCGCACACCAAAAGCAGCATATCGGTAAAAATTTTTTTCCCTGCAAATACATCCAGCAGGCACTGTGCAAGCCGTCCTTCAAACCACGGTCCCGCGAGCAGCCCGATGTTATAAATCAGGCCGGAAACCGTCACCGCAAGCAGCGGCTTCCACTCCGTCACAAAGTAGCTTCCGATCTGATCCGGTTTTTTCCAGGCAGTCCGGATTCCCGATTCTTTCCTGTCGCACATCGTCGTCCCTTCAGCCATCCTTTTCTCCTCTGTCCATCCGTTCCTTTACCTGCAAAAATCCAGACCGGCTTTCTTTTTTCGATCTCAGATACAGTCGATCCAGCATTTCGCAAAAGTGCTCGGTTTCTGATTCGTCCAGTTCCTCCATCAGCCACTCATAAAACGTCGATTCAATGCTGACCTTGGAGTTTTTCAGCCCTTCCGCCTTTTTTGTCGCATACAAAAGCTGACTTCTTTTGTCCTCCGGATTGTCCCGGCGAATCAGGTAGCCCTTCGCTTCCAGGCTTGCCGCCCGGCGCGCCGCAGCTCCCTTGTCGATCTTTAATTCTTCCCGCAGCTGCGCCTGTGTGATGCCGGGATGGTGCCGCACCAGATGGATAAAATCGAACTCCGCCGTCCCGATTCCTTTCTCCTTCATCGCCTGTACCGTCAGCTTATTTAACTCCCGCGCAATTTTCGTCATTTTCCGTTCGGTTTTATCCATCGCAATCGTCCTCCTGAATTTAAGTTGCAGGGGCTTTCCTGCACGATAGTTTTTCAAAATGGATGTACCTACATCTTTCTTTCATCCTAGTTTATCCGCAGAGAACTGTCAACCGTTTTCCTGCGCTTGAATTATCAGGAAAACCGCGCTATGATGTTCTTAACTGACTTATGTATCTCACAAAGAAGGGAGCTTCGTATGACTTTAGAACCGCTTATTTTAAAAATGATTTCCTACGATCACGGCAGCCCGGAGCGCATTCAGCATTTTCTGAAGGTGCACAGCTTTGCAAAGACGATCGCTGTTTCCGAGCATCTCGATGAAAAAACACTGTTCATTACGGAAGCTGCCGCCATCGTGCACGATATCGGCATCCGGCTGTGTCTGGAAAAATACGGAGACGGAAACGGAAAATTACAGGAAAAAGAAGGTCCTGTCCTGGCAGAGCAGATGCTCTCCGAGCTGGGATTTGAAAAAGATGTGATAGAGCGCGTCAGCTTTTTAGTCGGTCATCATCATACTTATACCGGCATCGACGGTCTCGATTATCAGATTCTGGTGGAGGCGGATTTTCTGGTCAACCTCTTTGAAGGAAACACGGACACAGCCCATATCCGAGCGACCTATGACAACATTTTCCGCACAGAGACCGGGAAAAAAATCTGCCGCGAAATGTTTGGCTTATAATGTGGAGACATCATCAGCTTTTCTTTCCATTTCGCGGCATTTTGTTAAAAGGATGGGCCTCCCACAAAAACGGCGACGCTGCGCGGTTTCAGGATAAATTCACTGTCAATGACAGTCATCTGTGACTCCTTTTCGGGCATTTCCGGCTGGTCCGTATTGACCGCAAGCCTCCATACAAAGCCGTTTGGAAGCTTCGGCAGAAAAAACTGCTGATCCTCCCAGAAAACATTGACCGCCAGGTACACGAGATCTTCCGTTTCCAATTCCCGGGTTCGCTCCATTTCCAAGCTCCACACAGATTCCCGGCGTCTCTCTGCTTCCTGACTCCACGCGTTTTCCTGATTTCGTCCTGTTTTCTGACTGCTTCCGGCCGGAACCGCCCCCGCAAACATCACGCCCAGGAATTTACTTTCCTGGGTCACATTATTGTCCCAGGGCTGATTCGTATGGACGCTGACCGTCGGGAACCCAAGCCCGGACGAACTGCATTCTCCGCGGATTGCAGAGTGTTTTTTGCGGAATGCAATCATATACCGGAAAAATTCGTAAATTTCTCTATTTTTTTCCAACAGCGACCAGTCCAGCCAGGAAATTTCATTGTCCTGGCAGTAGGCGTTGTTGTTGCCAAACTGCGTATTGCAAAATTCGTCTCCCGCCAGAAACATCGGCGTTCCGCGGCTGCACAGTAACACCGCACAGGCATTTTTGATCATTCTTTTCCGAAGCGCTTCTATTCCGGGGTTGTCGGATTTTCCCTCGTACCCACAGTTCCAGCTCCGGTTATCATCTGCACCATCAGTATTATTCCAGCCGTTTTCCTCGTTATGTTTTTCATTATAAGAATACAGGTCGTACAGCGTAAAGCCGTCGTGACAGGTCAGAAAATTGATTGACGAATTGTAGCCCCGATACTGCCCGCCGTACAGATCCGGAGAGCCGGTAATCCGCTTTGCTGCCTGTGCAGCGAACCAGTACTCTCCTTTTAAAAAGCTGCGCAGCTCATCCCGGTATTTGCCGTTCCACTCCGCCCACCGGTTCCACGCCGGGAAATTTCCGACCTGATACAAACCGCCCGCATCCCATGCCTCCGCAATCAGGTTGACGTCCTTCAGCACCGGATCTTCCGCCAGATTCCGAAGCAGAGGCGGCTGTAACAGCGGCGTCCCGTCCTCGTTTCGTCCCAAAATGCTCGCAAGGTCAAAGCGAAAACCGTCCACCCGATAATGAATTACCCAATGCCGCAGGCATTCCAGAATCATCTGCTGTACGACTGGATGGTTGCAATTTAACGTATTTCCGCATCCGCTGAAATTATAATAGTTTCCCTCCGGCGTCAGCATATAATAAATCCGGTTGTCGATTCCCTTAAATTCAAAAAACGGTCCCTGCTCGTTTCCCTCCGCGGTATGATTGAACACCACGTCTAAAATGACTTCGATTCCGTTCTGGTGAAGCTCCCGGATGAGATTTTTAAACTCCGTCCCTTCCCGGTTATACTCCTGACGCGCCGTGTATCCTGTGTTCGGTGCAAAAAATCCAACCGTGTTGTAGCCCCAGTAATCCAGAAGCGTCCTGCCGCCGATTTCACGTTTTCCCATCGTCTCGTCGAATTCAAACACCGGCATCAGCTCAACCGCAGTGATGCCAAGCGCCTTCAGGTAGGGGATTTTTTCCCGGATACCCTCAAACGTTCCCGGAAACTGCACGCCCGAGGAGGCATGCTTTGTAAAACCGCGCACATGCATCTCATAAATAATCAGCTCCTGCATCGGCTTTTTCGGCTCTCTGGCGTCACCCCAGTCGAAATCGTTGAACACCACCCGCCCATGATAACCCTTCTCCCGGTCGGGCTCTTTTCCCCAGATGCTCTGCTGCGTCACCGCCCGTGCATACGGATCCAAAAGCACTTTTGTTTTATCATAAATCAGCCCTTTTTCCGGGACATTCGGCCCGTCCATCCGATAGGCGTACTCAAAATCGTAAATATCCAGACCGAACACGATCATCGAATATACCCGCCCGATCCTGTAATTTTCCGGAAAAGGAATCGTCCCGTAAGGCTCTTTTTCCCCTCTGTGAAACAGCAGCAGCTCACAGGAAACCGCATTCTGAGAATGAATTGTAAAGTTGACGCAGCTTCCGAAGGAAGTCGCTCCGTTGATTTCATATAGCCCCGGACGGATATCGAATCCGTTGACGCGATCCAATGGGTTTAAAAACTGTTCCTCTGCCGCAAGCGGATTTAGGTTCATGCTGTGTGCCTCCTGTCCCTTTCGATTCTTACTCCCAGTTTACCATCTGTAGGGCAGGATGCAAGCAGGAAAGTCTTGTCATCGCTGTTTTTATCCGGGAAGAAGAGGTATCCACCTCAGCGGTTTGCGCACCCCGGCGGCACGCGCGCCATACTATATAGAAACGGAGCGTTTCAGGTGATCTGCATGGCAGTCTCTTCTCTGGATATTCTGAATCTGTCCCACTCTTTCAAGGACGTGTGCGAAGCGCACGCCAAATCTCCCGAATGTCTCTCCTGCACGCTCCGTCTTTTACTGGAATACAACCTGATTCAGGCAAACCTGGAATATTCCAGACGCTTTTGCTGCACCCCCCAAGCACCGGACGACGCAGCTTCTAAAAACTACAAAAAGGAATTTCCATCTGCAGGATCGTAGATTGTCAACAAAGCTAAAAAAGTTTTGAAAAGAAAGCGAATTCTGGTAAATTTTAATAACATTTTTTCCTTTTTCCCATTAGAATAATGTCGATTTTATAAAAATTTCCTTTTTTTCTTTCCTTTTTTGTATTACAATGAAATTATCAAAAATCGCTCGAAAGAAAGGGGTTTTTCCAATGGCAAACAGAATTATGCTCAACCAGACCTCCTATCACGGAGCTGGCGCAATCGAAGAAATCGCAAACGAAGCAAAGGCTCATGCTTTCCGGAAAGCATTTGTATGTTCCGATCCGGATCTGATCAAGTTTGGCGTAACCGCAAAGGTAACGGATATTTTAGACCGCGAAGGTCTTGCTTATGAAATCTACTCCGATATCAAAGCAAACCCGACCATCGAAAACGTAAAGAACGGTGTTGCAGCGTTCAAGGCTTCCGGCGCTGACTACATCATCGCAATCGGCGGCGGTTCCTCTATGGATACCTCCAAGGCCATCGGCATCATCATCGCCAACCCGGAATTTGAAGACGTCCGCAGCCTCGAAGGCGTTGCTCCCACCAAAAAGCCCTGCGTTCCGATTATCGCTGTTCCTACCACTGCCGGCACCGCTGCAGAGGTTACCATCAACTACGTTATCACCGACGTAGAGCGCAAGCGCAAATTCGTATGCGTTGACCCCCACGACATGCCGATCATCGCAGTCGTTGATCCCGATATGATGTCCTCCATGCCAAAGGGCCTGACCGCTTCTACTGGTATGGATGCTCTGACCCACGCAATCGAAGGCTACACCACCAAGGCTGCATGGGAAATGACCGATATGTTCCACTTAAAGGCAATCGAAATCATTTCCAAATCCCTGCGTAATGCCGTCGCTAACACCAAAGAAGGCCGTGAAGGCATGGCTCTTGGTCAGTATATCGCAGGCATGGGCTTCTCCAATGTCGGTCTCGGCATCGCTCATTCCATGGCACACACCCTGGGCGCTGTTTATGACACCCCTCACGGCGTTGCATGCGCAATGATGCTTCCGATCGTTATGGAATACAACGCAGACTGCACCGGTGAAAAATACCGTGAAATCGCACGTGCAATGGGCGTAGAAGGCGTTGATCAGATGGATCAGGCTGCTTACCGTAAAGCTGCGGTCGATGCTGTCCGCAAGCTTTCCGAGGATGTCGGCATTCCGTCCAAGCTCGAAGCCATCAAGGAAGAGGATCTTCCGTTCCTGGCAGAATCTGCCCATGCAGATGCATGCGCACCCGGCAACCCGAAGGATGCAAGCATCGAAGATCTGACCGCATTATTCCGTAAGCTGATGTAAAAAAGAATGTGCCTTGGCACATTCTCGCGCCGAGGTGCGGTTGCTTCGGCAACCATCTACCCTTGCGCCAAGTGTGCATTCTCGCGAAGCGTTTTTATTTCATAGGACGCATTTTCCCATGAAACAAAAAACAGCCCCGACAGTTTTTATTCATGACAATAGAATGCTCGCAGAGCGTGCATTCTATTGTTTGAAAACTGCCGGGGCTGTTCCTTTGCACCTCTTATAACGGAGGCGCGCCTTCGATTTTCGATTTTTACTTAATTTCTTCCGGATTGGGTTTCAGGGTAACGCCTCTGTTAATATCACCCTTTAAATCCTTACCGAACTCATAGTCATTGCCAGGCAGAATTGCATTCAGGATAATACCTGCCAGCGCTGCGATTGCAAGACCGGTCAGCGTGATGGATGTGCCGAATACCGTAAAGGTCAGACCACTGGAGAAGCCCAGGCCGCAGACCAGGATCACTGCTGCGATAACCAGGTTGCGGGACTTGGTCAGGTCTACATGGTTCTCTACTACGTTACGGACGCCGATTGCAGAAATCATACCATACAGCATGAAGCTTACGCCGCCGATGATTGCGGACGGCATGGAGCCGATTACATCAGCCATCTTCGGAATAAAGCTTAAGATTACTGCGAATACAGCTGCAATACGGATCACTCGGGGATCATGTACATGGCTTAATTCCAGAACGCCGGTGTTCTCACCGTAGGTGGTGTTTGCAGGACCGCCAACCAGAGCGGACAGCGCGGTTGCAAGACCGTCGCCTACCAGAGTGCGGTGCAGACCGGGATCAGCGATGAAGTTTTCCCCGACTGTTGCGGAAATCGCGGACATATCGCCGATGTGCTCCATCATGGTAGCAAGCGCGATCGGAGCCATAACTAAAATTGCAGTCAGGTTAAATTTGCACAGCTGGAAAGGCGGCAGGCCAACCCAGGATGCAGATGCAATGTTGGAGAAATCCAGAATAGCGCTTCCGTCCGGATTTGTCAGGCCAATTGCATTTAAAACAGCTGCAACAACATAGGAAACCACAACGCCCATCAGAATCGGGATAATTTTGAACATTCCTTTTCCCCAGATGTTAAATACGATAATGGTTCCAAGTGCAATCAGGGCAATCAGCCAGTTGGTCGATGCGTTGGAGATTGCAGACGGTGCAAGGGACAGACCGATACAGATGATAATCGGACCGGTTACAACAGGCGGCAGATAATGCATAACGCGATGTACACCTGCAAGCTTGATGACCAGGGCAAGCACCAGATACAACAAACCAGCTACAACAATACCGCCACAGGCATAAGGCAGCTTTTCTCCCATGGTCATGTCTGCGAAAATTCCGGTGTTCAGATTTGCTACCGTAGCAAAACCGCCCAGGAATGCGAAGGACGAACCAAGGAAAGCCGGTACCTTCAGCTTGGAGCACAGGTGGAAGAACAGAGTTCCCAGACCCGCGCAGATCAGGGTTACCTGAATGGAAAGCCCTTCTCCTTCAAAATAGTTGTTGACCAGAATCGGTACCAAAATCGTCGCACCAAACATTGCGAACATATGCTGCAGACCTAACAGCAGCATCTTCGGTACACCAAGTGTTCTGGCGTCTTTAATTGCCACACTTTTCTCCTCCATTATAAACCTCCTATAAATTTTTTTCTGTTCTATAGTAGTCTCTTTCTTCCTTTCCGTCAATCATTTCCTGTAGAAAAAAACCTTCTATTTTCTATGTAAATTCAGTTTTTTCCTCTTTTTTTCAAAGATAGGGTGCGCTATAATAATTTCTGCACGCCATTGGTGTGCAGTTCACACGCACCAAAGAAAGGACTTCTATTATCATGACTTCCAGTTCCGAAACCTCCCGACTGTCCGGCCGCCCCGCCTGGGCGTTCGACCGCAGGATTTTCTTAAACGGCATGCGCGACGGCGTTCCCATCGCACTGGGCTATTTTGCCGTTTCCTTTTCCCTCGGCATCGCCGCAAGAAACGCCGGTCTGACGCCGCTGCAGGGCTTTTTTGCCAGTCTGTTAAACAATGCTTCCGCCGGCGAATATGCTGCGTTTACCTTAATCGCCGCCAATGCGACGCTTTTCCAGGTAGCGCTTATTACTTTGATCGCAAATGCGCGGTATCTGCTGATGAGCTGTGCGCTCGCGCAGCGCTTTGCACCCGGCACACCGTTTTTCCACAGACTGATTATCGCTTATGATGTAACGGACGAGCTGTTCGGCATCACGATTTCCCGCCCCGGCTGCCTGAATCCGTTCTATACCTATGGCGCGATTTTGCTTGCCGCTCCTGCATGGGCGTTCGGCACAGCCTTCGGCATCATGGCAGGAAATGCGCTTCCGCTGCGCGCTGTCAGTGCGCTCAGCGTCGCCCTTTACGGCATGTTCCTCGCAATCATCATTCCCCCGGCACGGAAAAATAAAGTCGTTGCTGTCCTGATCGTCATCAGCTTTGCGTTGAGCTTTTTCGGCAGTTATGTGCCCGGAATCTCTGCATTGTCCGACGGAACCCGCACGATTTTGCTCACCGTGCTGATTTCCGCCGCTGCAGCAATTTTTTTCCCGCTCAAAAATACACAGGAGGAATCCGAACATGAGTCGTAATGTGCTTTATATCGCCGTCATGGCGCTGGTTTCCTATACAATCCGCGTCCTTCCGCTGACGCTGATCCGCAAACCGATCCGCAACACATTTATCCAGTCGTTTCTTTATTATGTGCCTTATGTTACGCTCGCTGTGATGACCTTTCCAGCCATCCTGCACGCAACGCAGTCGCCGATTTCCGGTGCAGTTGCCCTGATCGCCGGAATCATCGCCGCATGGCTCGGCGCCGGATTATTTCCGGTATCCGTGATCTGCTGCGCACTGGTTTTCCTGATCGAGCTGTTTATCTAAAAAAACTGATATCACAGCTTAAATTTCTTGCTTTATCTTCCGTTATGAACTTGTTATGCTGTTCTTATGACACAGATCAATCTGAAATCCCACACGATTTCAGCTCTGGGAGGAGAGTTATCGTTAATGGAAGATTTTAAAAAGAACTTGCTTAAAATGGGAAAAACAAACCGGACTGTTCCGAAGATTTTACTGATTGCTGCTGCCTTCTTTCTGCTGTTCGGCATTTTTATGATCCCCCACAAAGTTCAGCCCTTTGACCCGACCTCCGGCGGCTATGCTTCCCTCAATATCGTCTATGTTATGGGCCCCTTCGCAGAGCAAACCTCTGACGGAAGGACTGTAAAGAAATATTATGTTGCCGAAAACGACAAAGGTTACTGGTCTATCATCAGCACCGAAAACTCCTGTCCCTTTCCTGTTTACAATGAAACCATTTCCGATGCCGATCTGAAAACAATGGTTCCTCAGACTGCTGTCGGTCAAAGCAAGAAGATCCCCAAAAAGCTTGCCGGATACCTTGTAGACTACTTTAATAACAACGGCTTTGAGCTCTCCCTTTCCGACTATGAGCAAACCTTGGGTGATCATTATCTCGATACCACCGCACCTTTGATGGGCAGCAGCCTTGTGCTCTTTATATTTTCTGCAGTCTTTTTCATCCTCAGTGTGATCGTCCTGATCTCCTTCCGGAAAAACAGCAATCACATTCAGACCCGTATTCAGGAGCTTATGCAAGACGGTGAGTTCGAACCACTCTGTCAGGATTTCCAGTCAACTGACGCTGCTTTTTATGGCAGATTAGGTCTCGCTGTCTCTCCCCATTATCTCCTTGACTTTTCCAATTTGCAGTATGGTTTTTCTGTATACCCCCTCGATCAGTTTTATAATGTTTTTAAATGCAAGATGGTGAACGGTCAGCCTACAACATCCAATTACATTGCTCTGGAGCTCAAGAATGGACAGCGGATCCTTGTTGCAGCCTGCCCGAATACATCTAAAAGCTTTAACACTGCACTGGATATGCTGAAACAGTCTGTAAACGGAGGTATGCAATGGTGATCACTTACGGAACCAGAACCTTATTCAAGCGGGAAGGCGCATGGGGACATGCGATCTGTAAAAACTGCGGACATGATGCTCCCCAAACCCTTTGCCGCCAGCTCGATCAGGTAACACTTTTCTTTATCCCCATCGTCAGTCTTGAAAAACAACGCGGCATCCTGTGCGAAAGCTGCGGCATGATTGTACCCCTCGACAAGGCAGAATACAAACGCCGCCGTGAAGCAAGACAAAAAGCTGCCCTTTTCTGAACTCTGTACGATAAAAAACCGGTCTTTTATGACCGGTTTTTTTGCAGTTCATGACAATAGAATGCACGCTTTGCGTGCATTCTATTGTTTATTCTTTTTTCATAATCCATACTTCGCTGACTGCCAGCGCCTTTAAGGTATCGTAAACCTCCCAACGGACTTTCAGCGTGCCGTCCTGATAGGATTCCTTCGGCAGGTCGTATTCCCAGAACGGCTCGCTTCCAGCCTCTATCTCCCGGCGGACAGATTTTCCGTTCGGATTCTGCGCAATCCGGTCTGCCAGCAGGACTTTTCCGGCACGGATATTGACCAGCGTTTCATCCTTCAGCGCGGTCTGTCCCACAAATGCCCGGAAAAACGAATTCGGATAAAATACCTTCATCCCATAAGAAGCTTCCGGATCAAGTCCGGTAAACGTCATTTCCAGCGGTGTTCCATACTGCACCGTCACATTCAGCGCCCAGGTCAGCGGCATCGGGAACTCGTGGTACCAGCCGTCGATCTCATGCAACAGGCCGACCATTGTATACACGCTGTGATCGATGAATGGAGTTTTTAAATATCCGGGATCTTCCTCCCAGCTGTGCCATACGGAAACATGTGAAAAGCCTTCGTAAGTGCCGGGCGCGCAAAACTGATTTCCGTCGCCGGGATCCTGACGCAGGTTCAGCTGATGCAGCGCTGCACATCTGTTCTTTTCGTTCTGCATCTTTTCAATCCGCTTAAAGCTCTGCATCAAATACTGATAATCGTTTAACGGCATGCTTCTCGTCTGCAGGTACGCGCCGCGAATCCAGCACTGCCCGCCGTGATGGTTTTCGGTCAGCTGAATACCGCACAGATTCCGCAGGCTGTCTGCCAGCTTCAGCATTTCAAACAGCACATCCTCCGCTGCCGGAACGTCCCTGGAAAGATTCAGGATCGTCCGCGCCTCCCGGATAACTGCTTCGCTTCCGGTAATATCCGCCAGGTCGAGCACCGCACGCGCCTGCTGCTCCAGCTCCTGATCCTTTGCATATTTCTGTTTCGTCCAGTAATCCGTCAGAATCCGCAGCTTTAACATCTGATAGCGGTAATTGTTTTTCACCTGTTTCGATACGGTTTTATCGAATGCTGTAAAGGATTCATACAGTGCATCGATTCCGTCGTTTTCCAGAACCGGGCCATCCCAGTTATGCTCCACGTCCATCAAAAATTCCGCAACCTGCTCAGAGGTTTCCGAATCGATAAACAGGTTTGCATAATCCGCCATCGTTTCCTCTGCCGTCACCGAGCTGTCAAAATCCTGATCCGCCCAGAGGATCTTGTTGACGTCATCATGGATACCCTCGGAATAGGTGATCGAACCGATGGTATACGGCTCTAACATATTGTGAATCGCTTTCATTTTTTCCGGACGCGCATTGTAGCCCTCCCGTCCGCTCGTCAGTGCAAACGCCATATCCCAGTTTTCCACCGGGAACTGACAGTTCGAATTGTGGGAAATATCCGGATAGTTCCGAATGTTTTCACGATATTTTTCGGGAAGCTTCTCATACAGCTCTTCGATGCTGTCCTGCTCCCAGGGCGCAAAGCACACACCGGTAATCCAGTCCGGCTCCTTTGCGATTTCTTCATAAAAAGTATCGTACCAGCCAGGCTCCGGCTGAAAATGCTGCGGTGCAACCCATACGCCCGCTTCCGGATGATATTCGTGCAGAATTTCCACAAAATGCTCTGTCAGACGCATCGCATCCGTCGGCCAGAGGGAACCGGGATCCCCCAGCGGAACCAGCATTGCATCCAGATAAGGAATTGCAGAAAAGACCCTCCGGCGTTCTTCCATCTCCCGGTCGATGCACCCAAAATCATGATAATCGCGTCCGACATTCGGATACCACAACCAGACGTCCATGCCATAGGAATGAATGATTTTGGAAACCTCGCACATCAGCTCCATCGGATCTTCCGGGAAAAGTGCGGAATACAAACGGTCGTCCGTCTTCGGCGGAAGCAGCTCGATGGCGTTTGCTCCGAACAGCGCCAGATCCTCGATATACGCCTCGAATTCCTTTTTTGACCATGCGCCGTAGGTATTGTTTTTGTCCCGGTAGCCCAGCTGATGTCCCCGCAGCGGATACTGCGGCGTCATGCTCAGGCTGTCCAGCTCGTCCGGAATTTCAATGCTGCCTTTTTTTACAATTGCTTTTCTCAAAAGCCGCGCCATCCCGTAAAACTCACCGCGCTCGTCTTTTCCGAGCACAACGATGCGCCCGCTGCCGTCCGGGTTGTCGATGACCCGGATCCGGAAGCCCTCTTTGCCCGGCACAGTGATGCCGTCAAACAGCGCTTTGACCTCCTCGCTGCAGCTGTCCTCTTTATAAAACTCTATGCTGATTTTTCCAGACGTTTTAGACTGCAGTAAAGAAACACCGCTTCGTTTTTTTAAATTTTTGCAAAATACGTCCGCAGTCTTTTTTTCCAGAGCAGTCTGAAGCTGCGGTTTGTATACAACAGCTGATATGATTTTCATTTTCTTTCTCTCCTTTTCTTTATTTCCACAACTTCCGTGCCAGGATGTCCAGCGGCTCTGCGAACCGCTCAAACAGCCCGTCCTCCGTAATTTCATTTCCATCCTGCGATGCATAATCGTTCCACAGCATGTAGCAGGCTCCCAGCGTCCGGCTCGACCACCGCGGAAGCTCCCAGGTTCGCTCCTGCGTTTCGAAAACGTTCGGCTGCCACTTTTTTTCCAGAAAATCCAGATCCAGACGGTCATAGCCGCCGCCCGGAATCAGGTACAGACTGCTGCTCAGCGAATTGATGATGGAAAATCCGGCATCATACATTTCCTGCGGATCTGTCCAGTCCGTATCCCATACCTGCAGCTGAATTTTTCTGGAAAGCCCCGAATAATCCTGTCCGGTCTTCGACAGGCTGCCCCACATGCGGATCGTCTTTTCCGGCGCTGCCTCCGCCACATAGTCCGAAAGCGCTTTCATATAATCCACAAAGGCTTTCTGATTCCCAAAATACTCGTCCATGCCGATATGCACCGTCCCCGTTCCGGAAAAAGCATCCGACTCCGTCAGGTATTCCGACCAAATCGTCTCTGCCAGCTTCTGCGCTGCCGGGTTGGACAAATCCAGCTGATCAACACTCTCCAGATCACCGGAAAGCCCAAGCTTCGGAAATACTTTTGTAAGTGCCAGACTGTGGGCGGGCGTGTCGATTTCCGGCACGACCTCAACGCCCATCACCGCAGCGTCTTCGATAAACTGTGCAAATTCTTCTTTGGAATAATACAGATCCTGCGACGTAATCGACTGTCCCGCTTTATTTCTCACATCCGATTCCAGCCGAAACCCCGCATACAACTGTCGCGCGCCCTCTTTTGTCCCATCGTAATCGCTCTGGGAAATGATCTGATTGTCGTTCAAATGAATCTGCAGCGTGTTCATCTGATGCTTTGAAAGCTCTTCTGCAATGCGGTACAGAAGTTCGAGGGAAACCGGTCTGCGCCCTACGTCGATTCCAAAGCCCCGGACCGACCACGCCGGATAGTCCCGCAGCACGCCGGCCGGAAGCTGTCCTTCTGATTTCTCCCAAAGCTGTCCAAGCGCCACACACCCCCAGCGCACCCCGCGCTTCGTGCGCGCCGAAATCGAAATCACGCCCGGACTCTCTGCTTCCAAATTCAGTTCATACCCCTCGTTCCCAAGCGTCTGTGTCCATTCTTTCCCGTCCCCGACAGCCTTCCGGAAGTTCAGGACGATATCTCCTTCCGTTGGTTTTTCTGTATCCGCCAGCTTCTCAACCGATACGTCCTGCAGCAACTGTCCGGAAAGCTCCGTTGCAAAAAGCTGTGCCGTCCGCTCCAGCTCCTCGTCCCGGTACACGACCCGGATGAAACGGGTTGTCCAGTCAGAGTGGGCCGCTCCAGTGGACGCGCCACCAGGCTTCCATTCCATCGCGGTAAAGCCCTCTGGAAGGGTCACTGCCGAGAGGGCTTCCGGTACTTCCTCCCGTTCTCTGTCCACTTCCACCCTCTCCGATGCCGGAATCTTTGTCTGTATTCCCGGCAGTTCCTGCATTTCTCCGTCTTTTTCCAGAATAAATCCAAGCTCAACCTGCGTATCCGCGATCGTGTCCGTGATTTTTCCGTCCATATTTACCAGCACATCATAATCCGCACCGCCAAAGGAAATGCTGTACGGCTCCGGCACCGTTGGGAGCTCCAGCGTTCTGCGGCTCCCAGCTTCAATCACAGGTGTTTCAACCACAAAACAATCCTCCAACTGTCCGTACACTTCCAGCTCCTGTACCGAGACGTTCTGATAATACAGGCTTAAATCGCTTTCCTCTTTCAAAACGTCCGTCACATGCAGACGAAAATACCGCGCCTCTACAGGCTCATTCAACACAATCTGCTGCTCTTTTTGCTCCGGCGCTTCTTCAAAAACAGACGCCTGCTGCCAGTTCTCTTTATCCTGGGAATATTCCAGCGCATAGCTTTTCGCATTCGTCCGTTCCCAGTATATCCGAACTGCACCGATGCTGACCGGTTCTCCAAAATCCGCCATCAGCCAGTGATCGTTGTTTTCCCAATCGTTTTCCGACGACCAGCGCAGGGTTTCGTCCGTATGATTTCCGTCCCCCGCATACATCGCCCGAAAGTCCTTGCCTTCCTCGCTGTCCGCTGTCAGCTTCGCTTTTTTCTGTAAAATCAGATTTTCCCCAACGGTTTCTACCGTCAATCCGGCGTCACATTCTTCCGCACTCCATACCTGCCATAACGGCTGCTCTTTCTCAGAAATTTTTGTCATGCTTTGAGAAGCAGCTGACATTCCGAGCACTCCTGCAGCAAGCACTGTAACCTGAAGAAATTTTGACACACGGACTGCGTGCCTGCCATTGGCATGCCGCCTGCCCACCGATTTGTCGCCTGCAGATTTTCCATCTTCCAGTCTGCGATCCGCGTGCAGCAACCTTCCGCTGTCTTTTCCCGCTTTTTTCTCTTTCATGCCATCCCAGAACCTTTCCAGTCCGATTTCTATCTACTATCCGAAAAATTTCATCACGATTTTTCCAGTCAGAGAAACGACCATTCCAATCGTGGGAACCACATAGATTCCTGCAAAAAAGACTGCCAACAGCAGCCGATACAGCATACCGAAGCATTTTTCAGCCTTCCCCTTCTGCTCTGCTGCAATTTTCCATCCCGCCTCAGCTTTTTGCCTCGCAAAAAACAAAATCAACAGGAATGCAAACCCCAAAATGCTGATGCCAACCCCAGCTTTCAGTCCCGGTTCCTCAAACGAAAATACAACTTCATTTTCGCCCTCTGTCAATGTTATCCCCAAAAAGCCGCCAAGTATCGGCTCGATATCCACAGTTTTTCCGTTTTGTATACACTTCCATCCGTCTATCGCAACGAACGGAACAAACAACGTTTCTCCCTCTGCCGCAGACACACTCACATGAATTTGTGCATTGCGCTCTGAAATGGAACATTCTGACGGCTGCAGGATTCTGGCGGTTTCTGACTGCAATACCGCCTGCCATGCATTCTCATGCAGCGCACCAAGCTCCATCTCCTGTGCTGCGACCAGCGTCCCCATCCGGTCGGTAACAGAAATCATCACCTCCTGCGCTTCAAAAGTTCCCAACCAAATCAGCCGATGTGCACTCGCCATCTGGTTTTTCTCCGGAATTTCAATCGGCTCACCGTTGACTGAAACAAAAATTTCATCCGCGCTTCTTCCTGCATCCAGATACAAAAGCTGCTTGTCCGTCACAGAAATACAAAGCGTTCCATCCTCCACAACAAGCTCCTGAGCCGGGAAAACTTCCATGATATTCGTATACTCTTTCGAACCGGTCGTCACATCCACGCTCTGCTCTTCTTCAGAAGTCTGTCGATGTTTCGTTTCAACATCCTCTGCAGACAGAAGCTCTGCCCAGGCACGCTGATTGGAAAGTACGCTGCCGCTGCCCGACTGCCCCAAAGCTTCCTTTGAGAATACAAACGCATTGCGCAGCATTGTATCGGAAATTTCCGTTCCGCCGACGGCCCGCACCGAAACCCAGGGTGCAAGATAACCGAGACTTTCCAAAACCGCCTTTGTCTGTTTGCTTTCGGTCGGAAAGTATCCGCTGATCGAGCCTTTCCGGTCCACCAATGCAGCGTTGATCGGAAGATCGTCCCGATCAGCCTCGCGCGCAAGCAGCCACGAAGGCTCTGCGGATGCAGCGTTTTTACTCTCCGCCTGCTTTGCAATTTCTGTCATCTGTCGGTACGCCGCTTCATTTTCCTGTCGAACCGCATAATCTGGTGGCAGTAAAATCATTGTATACACACAAAAGCCGCCAACAAGTGCTCCAAGCACCGCCATTCCCGGGAACCCTGCCTCTCCTTTTTTTTTCCCGGAGGTCTTTGCATGCAGCACCTTTTGTCCGCACCACGCCGATACTCCAACAAGCAGCAATACAACCGCTGTCACGGCGGTTTCTTTCGGACACACCTTGCTGATCGCCAGCGAGGAAAACGCCTGCACCAGACGCTTTTCCCAAATGAGTGTCAGGCATACAGCGCCCAATGCGGATACAGCCGAAGCAACCAGCAGGAGCACACAGCGCAGCCGGAGCCCTGCCGGATGTTTGCAGACATTTTCTGTACGAAAATCATCCGCATCGCGCTCCTTTCTCACCGCCACAAGTGCCGCCATGCTCAGCACCGCCATGTACCCATAGCGCACCGGGAAGCACACATAGGACCCCATATGCCACAGGAGGTTAGCCGGTTCCAGCAATACCGTCAGCCACAAAAATCCCGTCAGATACAGCCAGAACCGTTCTGCAGCGCTGTGCGTTTCCTGTTCCGCAGCGCTGCGCCTTTTGCGTTTCCAGAAACATCCCGAAGCAAACAGAAGCCCGATCAGTACCGGATTTGCAATCTGGAACAGCCGCTCAAACAAATCATCCAAACCATGCCGTTCCATCACGCCGAAATAGGACAGATTTTCTCCGGAACGCGCAGACTGCAAAAGCAGAATCGCAGACGGGAGCAGAACCGCCGCCGAAATACAAATTCCGATCAGCGTATCAATTCCCATGCACCCCATTTTTTTGGTGCGGTTTTCTTTTCTCTCACAGGTATAGAGCCAGATCGCCCCGGCAAAAAGTGAAAACAGAAGCGTCATAAACCCGAGCTGAATGGACAACATCAGCTGCCATGCGAGCAAAACAGTGTACCAGCCGCCCTTTTTCTCCCGCAGCAAACGCAAAAGCGCCAGACAAAACAGCGGAAAAATCACCGGAAAAATCATCCACTTGATGATCTGATAGTTATATGCCATGTACCCGCAGCACGCGTAGCAAACGGCGAGCGCAACATTCTGAAAGCGTCTGCCCGATGCTGTTTTTTCCAGAAAAATATGCGCTGTAACCGCCGATGCAGTGCTGTAAAGCAGCACCAGCACATTGACCGCCTGATAAATTCTGTCCCGCCCAAACAATAGCAAAACATAGTTAAACGGATTGAGCACCTCATTGATCGTATCCGCATACAGATTCGCCCCGCCGGAAACGCTAAAGTCCAGAAACAGATTTTTCTGTCCTGTCACAACATCGTAAAAATGATACAAAAGTGGCAGATACTGGGAATATAAATCCGTGATCGCCACTGATCCATCCCCGAAGGGATACATTTTTTTATAAGAAAAAAGCAGGCAAAACAGCGCCACACTGCAAAGTGCAGTAAGCGCCGTCGCCTGCCATGTTTTACGGGATTCTTTTTTCAGTTTTCCATGCCAGAATACTCTTTGGTCTGTCCGATTTTCCATTCAGATTTCTCCGTACTCTATCTTCCTTAAAGCAGACACCACACTGCCGTCATCGCCGTGCTCAACAGACAAAATGCCAGCAGCAGTACAAAAAGCACCTGCGATATTGCTCTTTTCACCGCCGAATGCCCGGTCGCACCGCCCTCCCTGCGCCGCATCTCAAGCTGCTCCTTCGTGCCCTCCTGCCAGATAAATGCCAGCGCAATCGCCGGAAACAGCAGCTCGATTTCCATATATCGAAAATGCATGCTGCATTCCTGCGGATAGTCATAGGCAAACTTCAGATACAGGAGCAGATGCACAAAATAGCCGACCACAAATAAAGTCCGGCTCGCAGAATCGATGCCGAAGCGCTTTGCCCGAACGACAAATACGCGAATAAACGCCATCAATGCCGCCAGCGCCAGCAGCGCACCGACCAGCATCAAAAGCACTGCCAGCACCTTTACACTGCGTCCGACGTCCGCCATATCCCATTCACCCAGCACTGAGGTACGGATGATCTGCATCCATACATTATAGCCGCAGCCCAGCTTAAACTGACGTAAGTTGTCCAACATTTCCGATGGCACTGGGAACAGGAAACGGTTCAAAACCGGGACATTTCCGGTGTACTGCCAGGAATCCTCCGGCAGCGTATAAATCCACACGAGGGGCATATGGAACTGAATCCTATTTCGGATATAAAAGCTCATGCCAAGGGGAATCGAAACTACACCAAACAGAACGTACTGACCGAGCAGCTTCTTTACCGGGACGACGGGAATTGCAGCATTTCGGGTGCTCTCTACGCTGCGTGCCCTACAATCTCGTCCATTGTCCAGACTTCTTACCAGCATCCAGAGCATCACCGCCGCGATCGGAAAGGCCATCTGCGCGACACTCTGTTTTGTCAACATACCAAGCGCGATAGAAACCGCCAGCTTTAAGATGTTATGCGCCGTCGGAAAGCGGCTCCACAAAATCGTATAGTACACGCACATCACCGTAAACATCAGGCTCATACAATCGTTGTTCACGCTTCCGGAAAGCAGCACCAGCGCCGGATGGAAGCAAAATAGCAGCATCACAAAGCGTTTTGCTTTTTCCGTCAGCTCAAACTGCTCTGCAATCTGCAAAAGGAACCAGAGAATAAGCAGCGAGCAGACAAACGGGACGACCTGGATCGACTCCTCCAGCACATCCGTATTGGAAATAAAAAGAGAGCAAAGCTTCATCCACAGCGCGCACAGATAATGGTGCAGCGGCGGATGGTTGAACTGATAAACACTCGTCGGGTCAAAATCCGGCAGCTTCCAGTTTTCATATAAATACTGGATATATGCCAGATGTCCGCCTGTCACCGTATGCCCGGCATCCAGATCGATCATCCCGATATCATACTGTCTGTCATAGATCGTGGAAAAAAGCACATAAAACAGGCGCAGCATACAGCCTGCCGCCAGTATCACATCCATTTTGATCCGATCTGTCCTTTTTCCCACTTTCTCCATGCTCTCCCCCATTTCGTGCCCCGCGCTGCAGTAGTTTGACGCTGCGCCGTTCTTACATCCGCGCTATAATTTTTATGCCCGTGCCTCAGTTTTTGACCGCACGGCGCGGCCAGCTTTAATGCATCAAAATCATCGAAAACAGTACGGTAAGGATACCGCAGACACCGATCGCCAGTCCGCTCATGGCGCCCTCTGTTTCTCCCAACTCAATCGCCTTGGATGTTCCCACCGCGTGGGAGCATGCGCCGATGGAAATTCCGGCGATCATCGGATCGTTTACCCGGAAAAGTCTGATCAGTGTCGGTGCAAAAATGCTTCCCAGAATGCCGGTAAAAATAACCGCAACAACGGTAATGGGCACCATTCCTCCGTGTCCCTCTGCAACGCTGACTGCGATGGGTGTCGTAACGGACTTCGGAATGAGCGAGACTGTCATCGCCTCGTCCATGCCAAACAGCTTACACATCAGCAGCACGCTCCCCATCGATGCAAGAGATCCGCAGGACGCACCGACTACGATGGGAAGCCAGTTTTTCTTTAACAGCTCTGCCCGCGTGTAGATCGAAACTGCAAGACATGCCGTTGCAGGTGCGAGGAACATGTTGATAAGCGCTCCGCCTTCATTATATTCCTCATACGGAATTTTAAAGATCAGTAAAACGCCGGATACGATCACAATTGCAAGCACAAGGGGATTGCACAGCACCAATCCGGTCTTTTTGCGGATCCAGGTTCCAACCCAGAACGCCGCGATGCTCAGCCCGATTCCGAAAAACGGAGACATAAACAGTTCATGCATCATTCTTTTGCCCTCCCGCTTTTCTTTTTCTGCATCAGATACAGCGCGAGCTTCATGCTGTATGCCGTCACTGCAAATGTCACCACCGTACTCACCACGCAGATCACGATCAGCTGCACCACCCAGTTTTTCAGGACGTCAAAATAGTTGATGATGCTGACTCCCGCCGGGATAAAAAAGAATGCCATATTTTCCAGCAGAAAATCCGATTTTTCGCGGATATGGTCTACCTTCAGAATATGTACGCACAACAGAATGAACAGCAAAATCATGCCGATCACGCTCGCTGGGAAAGAAAACGGAAGAAGCTTTTCGATAATCTGAGAAATCCAGCAAATCGAAAAGATAATTCCTACCTGTGTTACAATTTTCAAGTTTTAATTTCCTCCTTTGATCCGGTGCTGCCCCTTAAAGCAGGCAGCGCTGCATATCTTTTATCATCTGTTCCGCCTGCGAAAGCAGGTCTTCAGAGTTTTTCTCCACTACATTACTCCTTTTGAACTGATAAGTAAAGACCGGATTCCCCTGAGGTAAAAACTTTAAACTGTTCCCATATTGTTCGAAAAGCATCGGGATATTTTCCCCGTGCACCCGTGCGTCCGGTCTGTATACAAAGCGCAGCTCCCCCGGACGCCCCTTGATTTCCATAATATAAAGCTTGTGCGCCTGCGCCCGCAAAAGCGCAATCCGCAGCAAATTGTCTACGGACTTCGGCACGGTTCCGAAGCGGTCGAGCAGCTCTTCTTTCATCTCTGCACTCTCGCTTTCCGTCTCCACGCCGGCGATTCGCTTGTAAATGTCGAGCTTCTGCTGCTCATTGACAATGTAAGAAGCCGGAATATAAGCGTCCACCTCCAGCTCCACCGTCGTAAGAAAGTCCGGTGCAGTGTCCTCGCCCTTTAAATTCTTTACCGCTTCGTTCAACATTTTACAATATAAATCATAGCCAACCGCTTCCATATGACCGTGCTGACGCTCTCCCAAAAGGTTGCCCGCGCCGCGGATCTCCAAATCCTTCATTGCAATCTTAAAACCGCTGCCCAGATCGGTAAACTCCCGGATCGCCGCCAAACGCTTTTCTGCAATTTCCCGCAGCACCTTGTCCCGCTTATACATCAAAAATGCATAAGCCGTCCGGTTCGAGCGCCCGACACGTCCGCGCAGCTGATACAGCTGGGACAATCCCATTCGGTCAGAATCGTGGATAATGATCGTGTTGACGTTGGAAATGTCCAGACCGGTTTCGATGATCGTCGTCGCAACCAGAATGTCGATTTCGCCGTTGATAAAGCTAAACATGATTTTTTCCAGCTCTCTCTCCGACATCTGTCCGTGTGCAAATGCCACATTCGCATCCGGCACCATTTCCCCAATCTTTGCTGCCATATCTGCAATCGTATTGACGCGGTTGTATACATAATACACCTGACCATTCCGGGACAGCTCACGGGTGATCGCCTCACGCACCATTTCTTCATTATATTCCATCACATAGGTCTGGATCGGCTGACGTTCCTCCGGCGCTTCCTCCAGCACGCTCATATCGCGGATACCGACCAGAGACATATGCAGGGTCCGTGGAATCGGCGTTGCCGTCAGGGTCAGCACATCCACGTTCTCTTTCATTTTCTTGATCTTTTCCTTATGGGTCACGCCAAAGCGCTGCTCCTCGTCGATCATCAAAAGACCAAGATCCTTATATTGCATATCTGATGAAAGCACGCGATGCGTCCCGATCACGATATCCACCAGACCTTTTTTGAGATCCTCGATCACCTTTTTCTGCTGCGCAGGCGTCCGAAACCGCGACATCTGCTCAATCCGGATCGGATAATCCTTCATCCGCTGCACAAACGTATTGTAATGCTGCTGCGCCAGAATCGTCGTCGGCACCAGAAAAACAACCTGTTTGCCGTCCTGCACCGCCTTAAACGCCGCGCGGATTGCAACCTCGGTTTTGCCATAGCCAACGTCCCCGCAGATCAGGCGATCCATGATTTTGTTGCTCTCCATATCCCGCTTCGTCGCCGCAATTGCCATCAGCTGGTCATCCGTTTCCTCAAACGGGAACATTTCTTCAAACTCCCGCTGCCAGACCGTATCCTCCGAAAAAGCGTAGCCCTTCCCGTTCTGGCGCGCCGCATACAGCTCCACCAGATCCTTTGCGACCTCATCCACTGCCGCCCGGACACGAGTCTTGGTCTTGTGCCATTCCTGCGTTCCGAGCTTGTTTAACTTCGGCTTTTTCGCTGCATCGGCGGATGCGTACTTCTGAATCGCGTCCAGACCGGTTGCCAGCACATAGAGGTTTCCTCCGTCCCGGTACGAAATTTTCATGTAATCCCGGACCGTTCCCTCCATCTCGACCTTCTCGATGCCCTGATAAATACCGAGACCGTGCGTCTCATGTACGACATAATCCCCGACCTTCAGCTCTCCGAAATCGCGGATTTTCGTGCCCTCATAGCGCTGAATTTTCCGCTTTTTCTTTTTGGGCGCACCAAAAATATCCCCCTCCGAAATGACCGTGAATTTCAGCATCGGATATTCAAAGCCCTTCTCCACATGTCCGTAAAAAAGCTCTGTCTCGCCAGGCAAAACCTCCCGGTCAGGGTCTTCGCTGTAAAAGGCGCTCAGCTCCTGCTCCCGCAGATCGGCTGCCAAACGCTTCGCCCGGGTCCGGGATGCACATAACAAAAGCACCCTGCTGCCATTTTTCTTGTAACGTTTTAAGTCCTTTAACAGGGCTTCAAAACTGTTGTTATAGGACGGCATGCTGCGCACCGTGATTTCAAACCTGCGATCCGGCTTAAACAGGCTGCTCTTTGCATCCAGCGCGGCGAGTGACACTGCCCGATACTGCAACAGCTTCCCTGCGATTTCCTTTTCGGGGTACAAAAGCTGCGCCTGCCCCGGCAGGATATAGCCTTTTTCCAGACGTCCGGTCATGCTCTCCCGAAATTCTGTCTCAAGTGCGTTCGCCGTCTCCGACAAATGCTGTGGCTCATCCAGAAAAACTGCCGTCGTTTCCGGATGGAAAAATTCCAGAAAGGACTCCGTCTGCGGATAAAAATAATGCACGAAGCTTTCCAGATTGACTACACTGCCAAACTCCTGCGCAGACTCTTCGATCTCTTTGATCTGCGTCTCAATCCGGTGCGCTGCCTCCGGATTGCCCTGTTCCCGCAATTTTTTGGCATATTGCTTCGTCTCTTTTTTGATTCTTGCAAAGCCGTCCTGCCTGCGCGCCTCCGAAAGCATCAGCTCCGTTGCCGGATAAATCGCAATCTCATCCAGATTTTCCACCGAACGCTGGGACAGCACGTCAAAGCTTCGAATCGACTCCACGCTGTCTCCCCACAGCTCGATCCGATACGGATTTTCTTCCGTCATATCGAAAATATCAATAATTCCGCCGCGAATGGAAAACTGTCCCGGTTCCTCTACCTGCGGGCTCTTTTCATAACCCATTTCCACCAGCTGAGCGGAAAGTTTTCTCTCGTCTACCGTTGATTTTTTATCGAAATGCAGTATTCTTGACACAATCCCGGAAAGCGGCGTCTGCGGCATCATCAACGCGGACATCGTCGTTACGATCGTAACCGGACGCTTTTCGAGCAGAGCGCGCAGCACACGCATCCGCTCCCGCACCAGATCGCCGCCGGAAACATCCGCCTGATAAAAGATCAGATCCTTGCCCGGATACACCATCGTCCTGCGGTCGTAAAACCCATATTCTGCGCCGATTTCCCGCGCTCTTTTGTCACTGAAAGTAACGATGATTTTCTGTGTAAAACCATCGCTCAATCCATATACCATATGAAGCTTCTGGGAATCATACAGCCCGGAAAAGGCAATATGCCCTTTTCCTCTGTCCAGAAGTGCTTTTCCCTCTTCAAACTCCGCCAATTCCCAAAGCGGAGCTGTCAATACCTTCATGCTATGCCTTCTCCACTTTTCGCCCGTTATACACGTTCATCGCTGCATCCGGACCTTTTTCCAGAATCATCTGCACCGCTTCACAGACTTCCTCCGAAACCTGCTTCATCAGCACCTGCTCCTCCCGATCAAAATGTCCCAGCACATAGTCCGCAAGGTCGTAGCCTGCCGGTTTTTCCCCGACGCCGACCTTAATCCGCACAAACTGATCTTTTCCAAGATGCTGAATAATATTCTTCAAACCGTTATGACCACCCGCGCTGCCTTTTTTACGCACCCGGATGATGCCAGGCTCCAGGCTGATATCGTCGTGAATTACGATCAGGTTCGTGCTGCCGTCTACCTTATAATAATCCAGCACTTCCCGGATACATTCGCCGCTCAGGTTCATATAAGTCAGCGGCTTTACCAGAATTATTTTCTGCCCATTTAAATATCCTGCACCCAAAAGTCCCTTGTGCTTTGCCGTGTTTACAGAAATTCCGGTCTTATCTGCCAGCATATCTATGACGGAAAAGCCGATATTATGCCTTGTATTATCGTATTCTTTTTTCGGGTTTCCAAGTCCTGCAATTACATACATGTTCTGTCCGTTTCCTTCCTGCTTCTGCCTGCCCTTTTCTGCTTTTGCAGGCGCTGTCTGTTGTGCTTTCATGTTAGCACAGTTTCCCCCGCTCGGGCAAGTGAGAATGTACCCTGCTGCCCTTTCCATCTGCGGCGACATACAGATGGCTTTTCTAACCGGATATCCGGTCAGGAAAACAGTCCCGGTACATCGCTGCACCGGGACTGTCTGCTGTAGTCTGTATTTATTTTCTGTATTTATTTAAGAAGTTATGCAATCGGTTCTTCCAATGCCGTATTGTATGCTTCCAAAATAATTCCCTGGATCTTTTCCCGGGTTCCCTGGCTGATGGGATGGGCGATATCGCGGTATTCCCCATCTGCACTGCGCTTGCTCGGCATCGCAATGAACAGTCCCTTATCGCCCTCGATCACTTTAATATCATGCACCACAAACTCGTCGTCCACGGTAATGGATACAATCGCTTTCATTTTACCTTCTTTGGCAATTTTCCGAACCCTTACATCGGTAATCGTCATAACTTATTCCCCCTAGCGTTTCAGATAATGTATCTGTCGTTTTTCTCTATTACAATCTTGATTTCATCTTCTCCGCGATAGAAGGAATTTGCACGGATCGTATCCCGGCTTTCTACGATACAGTTCTCGATGTGCGTGTTATCGCCGATGTATACGTCATTCAAAATAATGGAATTCTTGATGTAACAGTTGTTTCCGATAAAGGATTTTTTGAAGATTACGGAATCCTCTACCGTGCCGTTGACAATACAGCCGCTGGAAATCAGGCTGTTCTCAACCTTCGCTCCAACATTATACTTTGCAGGCGGTAAATCGTCAACCTTTGAATAAATATCCGGATACTGTTTGAAAAAATAATTACGGATCTCCGGTTTTAAGAAGTCCATATTGGCATCGAAATAGTCTTCCACCGTTGCAATATTCTTCCAGTAATCTTTGATCTTATATCCGAAGATCCGTTTCTGATTTTTGTAACGGATCAGAATATCCTTTACAAAATCATAACGGTCTTCCATTGCACAGCGCTCGATCATATCAATCAGGAGACGTCTGCGGATAACATAAATACCACAGGAAATGGTATTGGAGCGTGCCTCAATCGGCTTCTCTTCAAACTCTTCGATCCGGCTTTCCTCGTTCATCTTGATGGTACCGAACCGCTCTACGTTTACATTTGCCGGCATGTCCTTGCAGACAACGGTCACATCCGCTTTTTTGGAAATATGATATTCGAGGACTTTGTTGTAGTCCATCTTGTATACACAATCGCCGGAGGTAATAACTACATAGGGCTCATGGCTGTTTTTTAAGAAGGAGAGGTTCTGATAAATGGCATCTGCCGTGCCTCTATACCAGGAGCTGTTCTCCGCGGTTACCGCAGGAGTAAACAGAAACAATCCACCCTGTTTTCTTCCGAAATCCCACCATTTGGAGGAGCTTAAATGTGCATTTAAGCTTCTGGCGTTATACTGGGTCAGCACGCCGACTCTCTGGATATGAGAGTTCGTCATGTTGCTCAGCGCAAAATCAATACTTCTGTAGCTGCCTGCCACCGGCATCGCGCCGATCGCGCGCTTCTGGGACAGTTCTCTCATCTTGCGGTTATTGCCGCCTGCTAAAATGATACCGATTGCTCTCACTGTTTGTCACCTGCCTTAATCAATGTTTTGCCGCTTGCCAGATATCCATCCGGATAATCGTCTGCTGTCGTAATGCCGAATACTACGGAATTCTTGCCTACAGATACATTGGCAGGCACAACGCTCTTCTCACCAACAGTGACAATACCGTCGCAGTAAATATGCGGTGCAGTATCGTTCGGTGCTTCCTCCCCGACGCCCAGTCTGACGTGATCACCGATCTTCGTGTTTTCCGCTACGATTGCCTTGCTAAGCTCACAGCTCGCCCCAATCTCTGTATTGTTCATGATAATGGAGTCACGCACAACCGTATCTTTACCGATCGTAACACCGCAGCCGATTACAGAGTTATAAACCTGTCCGTAAATCTCAGAGCCTTCTCCGACGATACTGCGTTCGATCACACCGCCCTTTGCAACGTACTGAGGAGGCAGGATCTCGCTTTTTGTATAAATCTTCCAGTATTCTTCATAAAGATTAAACTCCGGAACAACATCGATCAGCTCCATATTCGCTTCCCAGTAGGAGGTCAGGGTTCCGACATCTTTCCAGTAACCGTTAAATTCATATGCATACATCGGTGCGCCGTTTTTATGACAATAAGGGATGACATGCTTGCCAAAATCCAGGTTTGGCTGATCTGCATTATCGATCAGTGCCTGCTTCAGCGTTTTCCAGTTAAATATGTAAATACCCATGGATGCAAGGTTACTGCGCGGGTTGGCAGGCTTCTCCTCAAAATCCACGATCCGCTTGTTCTCATCGGTGATCATGATACCGAAGCGCTTGGCTTCTTCCATCGGAACCGGCATAACGGCGATCGTACACTCTGAACCGTTCTGCTTGTGGAAATCCAGCATCACTTCATAATCCATCTTATAAATATGGTCGCCGGAAAGAATCAGCACATATTCCGGGTTAAAGCCCTCCATATATTCGATATTCTGATAGATCGCGTTTGCTGTACCGGTGTACCATTCGCTGTTTTCATTTTTTTCATAAGGAGGCAGAACAGTAACACCCCCGATATTCCTGTCCAGATCCCACGGAATACCGATCCCAATATGCGTATTCAGCCGCAGAGGCTGATACTGTGTCAATACACCGACTGTATCAACACTAGAATTGATACAGTTGCTTAATGGGAAATCAATGATCCGATATTTTCCGCCAAATGAAACTGCAGGCTTGGCTACCTTTGCAGTCAGCACGCCCAGTCGGCTTCCCTGCCCGCCTGCCAGTAACATGGCAATCATTTCCTTCTTAATCATGTCCTCACCTCATTGTTTCTATCAACTTTCCCACGGCTGTCGCCGGGCTTAAGAAAAGTATATCACACGCATCTGTAAAAGTGAATAATAATTTTACATTTGCACGCCCTTTTCGACCTTTTTTCTTGTGAAATATAGACACAAATCAAATTAGTAGGTTTATGTTTTTATTCAAAATATTCAATTTTCTCACGCTATCGCTTCCATTTCCTTCTTTAATTATTCACAAAATGTCCTTTTTCGTCTTTTCCGGTATGTTTTGTCAACCGATAACACATTGTTATTTTGTCGAAGAAAAAAAACGCTGCAGACGGCGCCGAAGTTTCTATTTGTTTTTTCAGAGAGTTTGCGCTACAATTGACCCAGTACAGTATTCCAATTCAGAAATGGAGATTCTTTATGTATCAGGTAGATTTTAACCATCCAATTCACGTTTATTTTATCGGCATCGGCGGCATCAGCATGTCCGGTCTCGCCGAAATTCTTTTATCCGAGGGCTTTACCGTATCCGGCTCCGACTGGAACCGCTCTGCCCTGACCGAGCACCTCGAAAAAAGCGGCGCACACGTCAACTATGGCAAGCCCCAGAAAGCGGAAAACATCACAGACGACATCGACCTCGTCGTATACACCGCCGCAGTACATGCAGACAATCAGGAATTTTCCCGTGCCAAAGAGCTGCAGCTTCCCATGCTGTCCAGAGCGGAATTTCTCGGACAGCTGATGAAAAACTACGACACGCCGATCGCTGTCAGCGGCACCCATGGCAAAACGACCACCACTTCCATGATTTCCGAGATTCTGCTGCAGGCAAATACCGACCCGACCCTTTCTATCGGCGGCATTTTGAAATCCATCCACGGCAATATCCGCGTCGGCCACTCCGGTCTGTTCGTCGCAGAGGCATGCGAATATACCAACAGCTTTTTAAACTTTTTCCCGAAAATCGGCATCATCTTGAATATCGAAGAAGACCATTTGGACTTCTTTAGAGACCTGGCAGATATCCGTGCTTCGTTCCGCAAATTTGCACAGCTTCTGCCTGCGGACGGCACTCTGTTTATCAACGGCGACATCGAAAACTGGCAGGAGATCACAGAGGGGCTGGCATGCCGCGTCGTTACGTTCGGTACAACCTCTGCTTCCGACTATTATCCCTCCGATATTTCCTATAATAAAACAGCGGACGCAACCTTTACCGTGCACAGCTTAAACGGTCAGACCAGACAGCTTACGCTCGGCGTTCCCGGGGAGCACAATATCTCCAACGCCCTCGCTGCAGTCGCCCTGTCCGATCTGCTCGGCATCGATTATCGGGATACCGCGGAAGCGCTGCTGAACTTCCGCGGGACTGACCGCAGATTCGAATATAAAGGAACGATAAACGGTGTAACAATTGTGGACGATTACGCACACCACCCGACCGAAATCGCCGCTACCCTGCACGCTGCGCTCAATTATCCGCACAAGACGCTCTGGTGCATTTTCCAGCCTCACACCTACACCAGAACGAAAGCGTTTTTACCTCAGTTTGCCAAGTCCCTCGCGCTGGCGGATAAGGTCATCCTCGCAGATATCTACGCCGCCCGTGAAACCGACACCCTCGGCATCAGCTCTGCCGATCTGCAGGCTCTGGTACAGAAAGAGGGTAAAGAATGTTTTTATTTCCATACATTCGAGGAAATTGAAGACTTCGTTTTAAAAAATTGTATCAACGGGGACCTGTTGATAACTATGGGAGCCGGAGATGTTGTAAATATCGGCGAAAACCTGCTTTCCAGATAACTTATCCACATTATCCACAGCCAGAACGTGGAAAACTTTCCTCTCTGGCTGTGGATATTTTTTTCCAAAAAAAGATGATATTTCTGCGCCTTTGACAATCTTTTACACATTTTCCACATTATCCACATCCACGAAAACCCCAGTGTTTATCAGCCCTGAGCCGGAAACTTCCTGTTTCCTTTTTAAAATGTCTGTGTTAAAATGGGGCTTGCCAAAAGGAATTGAAAAGTTTTCCACAGTCTGCAGGACGCAGACAAACTGCAGCAATTTTTACAGAGAACCGGGAATACTAGGATGAGTGAGATTTTTTTGTGCGGCGGGGCAGCGGATGCTACCGTCCTTTCCAACGTTTTTATCGATGAATATTTAAAAGATGCCAACGATGCACAGTTAAAGGTGTATCTTTTTCTCGTGCGCCGTCTGCAGGCAGGCGATCCTGTCAGCATTTCGGACATGGCAGACCGCTTTAATCATACGGAAAAGGACATTCTGCGCGCCCTCTGCTACTGGGAAAAGTGCGGCGTCCTGACGCTCAAGCTTTCGCCCGACCGCACAACTCTGCAGCAGATTCGTCTGCTCCCGCTCTCCAAGGCGAAGAGACAAGATGCCGGAGAAACCGATTTTTCTACGGAGCAGGCCACCAGACGTATTTCACGTGACATCGGGCGGCTTACTGACACGGCTCGCAGCTCTGATACCGGACGCTTTGGCGACGCAATCCGCAGTTCTGAACAAGGCGCTGACGCAGCCCTGCCTGGAGCAGCCGCGTGCGATACGTCCAACACTGCGGCTGCTCCCTCCGGACGCACGGCCGCACCGCAGATCCGCAGCGTTACGATGCTTTCCCACCAGTCCCTTGAACCTGCCGATCCCTATGCCAAACCTGCATACAGTCTGGACGAGCTCAAATCGTTCCAACAGCAGGAGAATACTGCGCAGCTGATTTTCATCGCAGAGCAATATCTCGGACGCACGTTAAGCCCCGCCGATATGAAGTCGATCCTCTTTTTCACGGATAAGCTCCATTTCTCCGATGACCTGATCGACTATCTGCTGCAATACTGCGTCGAGCGCGGCAAAAAGGATTTCCGCTACATTGAAAAGGTCGCGATCGCCTGGGCGGAAGCCGGGATCACGACACCTGCCCAGGCAGAAGGTCATGTTTCCCGTTACGACAAGAACGTCTATTCCATTATGAACGCACTCGGTAAGACCAATACCCCCGCACGCAATGAACTCGCCTATATCCGCCGCTGGACAGAGGAATTTTGCTTTGAGCTCGACGTTATTTTAGAAGCCTGCGGACGCACCGTCCTGGCTACCGACAGACACCGCTTCGCCTATGCAGACAGCATCCTCGCCGCCTGGTACAAGGCAGGCGTCCACCACGTCGCAGACATCGCCAGACTCGACAGCTCCTATCAGAAAGAGCGTGCATCTCGCCCGGCGCGCAGCGGTTCTACAGCAGAATATAACAGTTTCATGCATTCCAGCTATGATTTCGATGCGCTTGAAGAGGCGCTTTTGAAGCAGTAAGGAGGTTTGATGTGGCACTGACTGTTTCCCAATACAATTCCATCCTGCGGCAATACGAAGAACATCAGACCCGCAACCGCCATCTGCACGATCAACGGCTGCATCACATTTATGAGACAGTCCCCGGCTATCAGGCCCTCGACGAAGCCGTTGCATCCACCTCTGTCGCACAGGGCAAAAGGATGCTCGCAGGGGATACAAATGCGCTTGCACAGCTCAAAGACCAGCTCAAAGACCTTGCACAGAAACGTGCCTCCCTTTTGCTGGAAAACGGCTACCCGACAGATTTTCTCGATCCGATCTACGACTGTCCTGATTGTCAGGACACCGGCTATGTGAACGGTCAGAAATGCCACTGCTTCCGTCAGGCAGAGATCGCGCTTCTTTACGAACAGTCCAACCTGAAACGAATGCTCGAAAAAGAAAACTTCGGCACGCTCTCCTATTCCTTTTTTCAGGGAGACGAACTGACTTCCTATCGCCAGGCTGTCGAAAAATGTAAAAATTTTTGCACAAATTTTAAAACGTCCTACCAAAACCTTTTCTTTTATGGTACAGTAGGTACGGGCAAGACATTCCTGACCAATTGCATTGCAAAGGAATGTATCGAGCAGGGCTGTTCTGTGCTTTATTTCAGCGCAGCATCCCTTTTCGACTTACTCGCCAGGAACACGTTTGACTATAGGGCACGGGAAGAGCTTTCCGCACTCTGTGCGGATCTCTACAGCTGCGATCTGCTCGTTATCGACGATCTCGGCACCGAAACTGCCACGGCAGTGACGCTCTCCCATTTCTTTACCTGTTTGAACGAACGTCTGCTCCGGCAGAAATCCGTTATCATTTCTACCAATCTTTCTCTGGAAGATTGCAGAAACCGTTATCAGGACCGAATTTTTTCCAGAATTGCCAGCAATTTTGAATTCTGTAAACTCACCGGCCCTGATATTCGTATGTGTAAAAAGGTATCCGCTGTCTCGGGTCCGGTCCGCTGACGCAGATATCCAAAATATTAACTTTTACCTTCAGAAAGTGAGGAACTTCCATGATGGAACGTGAAGAAACCAGAAATCTCGAAACCATTCCGGTTGGCTCCCTGGGGATTATCCCGTTAAGGGGTTGCGAATCCCTTGCACAGAGAGTTGACCAGTATCTTGTAAGATGGCGCACCCAGCGCGAGAGCGAGCACAAAGACAGCCTTGCCTTTGCAGGCTACCAGCGTGACTCCTACATTTTAAAAAGCAAGGTGCCGCGTTTTGGTTCCGGCGAAGCCAAGGGCGTTATTCTGGAATCTGTCCGCGGTACGGATCTGTATCTGCTGGTTGACGTAACCAACTACAGCCAGACCTATTCCCTCTGCGGTCATGAAAACCATATGTCTCCTGACGATCATTATCAGGATCTGAAGCGTATCATCGCTGCTGTCGGCGGTAAAGCAAGAAGAATTACCGTTATCATGCCTTTCCTTTATGAAAGCCGCCAGCACAAGCGCACCGCACGGGAATCCTTAGACTGCGCACTCGCTCTGCAGGAGCTGGTAAAGATGGGCGTCGACAACATCATCACCTTTGATGCCCATGACCCGAGAGTCCAGAACTCCATCCCGTTAAACGGCTTCGAAACCGTTCAGGCTTCTTATCAGTTCATCAAAAACCTGCTGCGCACCGAGCCCGACCTGCAGATCGATTCCAACCACATGATGGTTATCAGCCCGGATGAAGGCGGTATGGGACGTGCAATTTACATTGCAAACGTACTCGGTCTGGATATGGGTATGTTCTATAAGAGAAGAGACTACACCAGAGTTGTTAACGGACGAAATCCGATCGTTGCTCACGAATTCCTGGGTACCAGCGTAGAAGGCAAGGACATGATCATCATCGATGACATGATTTCCTCCGGCGAAAGTGTACTCGAAGTTGCATCCGCATTAAAGCAGCGCGGTGCCCGTAAGATCTTCATCTGCACCACCTTCGGTCTGTTCACAAGCGGTATGGAGAAATTCGACAAGGCTTATGCATGCGGCAATATCAACCGTGTCCTGACCACCAACCTGATTTATCAGCCTGAAGAGCTGTTAAAGCGGGAGTGGTACGTCAACTGTGATATGAGCAAATACGTTGCTTATCTGATCGATACCTTGAACCATGATACTTCCATCAGCGATCTGCTCGATCCCAACGATAAGATCCAGGCTGCTGTCGCAAAGTATAAAAAAGGACTGGCTTTAGATAACGACGACTGAGCCAGATAAAAAATTGAGCTGAACAATATTGTTCAGCTCCTATTTTTTCTGTGCAAAATGTCTCTAAATGGAGGATTTATGAAAATCGTAGTAATTGACGGTCAGGGCGGCAGAATCGGCAGTCTTGTGACTGCCCGCCTCCGTAAAGAGCAGCTGCCCAACTGTGAACTGTATGCCATTGGCACCAACGCAACCGCAACCGCTGCCATGCTCAAAGCCGGGGCTGACTTCGGTGCAACCGGAGAAAATCCCGTGCTTGTTGCCTGCCGGGATGCGGATTTTATCATCGGCCCCCTCGGCATTTTGTCCGCAGACTCCCTGCTTGGGGAAGTGACGCCCGCCATGGCAGTTGCCGTCGGACAGAGCCATGCCCAGAAACTTTTGCTTCCGGTCAACCGCTGCAACAACCACATCATCGGAACCGCCGATCTATCCGTATCCCAGCTGATCGACGAAACGATCAAGTTTCTGAAAAAGAGTCTTTAAAGCAACAATAGAATGCACGCTCTGCGAGCATTCTATTGTCATGAATAAAAGTTACAGTTCACTCGTGGTTTTTGCGAATGGTGCGAGTGAACTGTAACTTTTTTCTTTTATCCCACAATTCTCCGAATTGTCAGAATCGGCTTATAATTCGCATATCCGTACTTAATTCCTGTTCTCGCTGTGCTGGCATGCACGATTCGTCCGCCGCCCAGATACAGCGCCACATGGCCTGCATAGCAGACGATGTCGCCTGCCTGAGCAGCTTCATAGGAAACCTCGCGTCCTGCACTTCTCATAGCAGCAGAGTTTCTCGGCAGGCCGTATCCGTATTGCCTGTACACTGCCCAGATAAATCCGGAGCAGTCCGCACCGTTTGTCAGGCTCGTTCCGCCCGCTACATACGGGTTTCCGACGAACTGGCAGGCATACGCTGCAATGTCGCTTCCACTCGATCCGCTCGCAGGAGGAACGGTCTTTAAGCCGCCCGAAGAACTGCCGGAGCTACTGCCTGAGGAAGAGGAGCTGTCGGAGCTGCTTGAGCGATTGGAGCTACTGTCAGAAGCGCCGGAATCGCTGCTCTTTGCAGCTTTTTCTTTCGCCTCGGCTTCCGCCTTTGCTTTTTCTTCCGCCGCTTTTTTCGCAGCCTCCTCGGCTTTCCGGCGCTCTTCCTCGGCCTTGATGATTGCGTTTTCTTCCTCGTCCAGCTTTGCCAGCTCGGAATTCTGCTGTTTGATTAACGCTTTATATGCCGCAGCTTCCTGCTTCGCTTTCGCAATCTGCGCGTCGAAATCGTTCGACTGGGACTTTTTCTCATCGATCATCTGCTGCATGGAAGCCTGTTCCTCTTCCAGCTCATATTTCTGCGTTTCCAGGTCGCTCTTTTTATCTTCCAAATCGTTCTTTTTCTGTGCAACCTCTTCTTTAATCAGGATGTAGCGGTTGAGCATCTGTTTATCGTACTCATACAGCTTCTCCACATAATTCGCCTGATTGAGCATGCCGCTCCAGTTGGAGGCGTTGCTCAGGATCTCGATATAGCTGGTATCGCCCTTTTCATACAGGTAACGGAGACGCTTCTTCATTGCAAGATACTGTGCATCCTCCTGCGCCTTCGCCGCATCATAGTCCTCCTGCGCCTTTACGATCTGCTTTTCGGTATCGCTGATCTGATCCTGCATCAGACTTACGCTGGCGATGACCTCTACCAGCTGGGAATCCAGCTCCTGTATTTCTTCCTCCAAAGCGTCTTGCTGCCCTTCCAGACTGCTGACCTTGCTCTGGCTCTGCTTATACTGACTCTGCGTGCCCTGCTGCTCGCTCTTTTTCTGTTCTCGTTCCTGCTGAATTTCTTCCCGTGTCTTTGCCTGCACATAGACAGGCTGTATTCCGATCGCTGCCGCAAGCATAACTGCTGCTATTTTTTTCCAGTGATGATTTCCCATCCGTATCTTCCTTTTTCTGTATTCTGGTACAGCGTTTCGTAAATAACTATACCAATCGCGTAGGATGTGGATTCGAGTGTGCAGGTATAAAAACGCAGGCGTAGCGGGCTACGCTGAGGCTTTTATACCTGTGCAATCGGATTCACAGGCAAGTGAGTGGTATAGGTATTTCGAAAACGATGTACTAGTTTTCACTTTATACAGTATACAACAAAAAAAGAGCAGGATAAACCCAAAAGTTCATCCCGCTCGACAATATTTTTATTCCAGTTCACTTGTGGTTTCTTGTAGGCAGATTCCATGCTCGCATGAGAATCTGTGTACAAGAAACCACGAAGAGAGCGCCATTTTATAAGCAAAAATAAGCTGCGAAGCAGCGGAAAGCATCGAAGATGCGCTTTTGCGAATGGCGCGGGTGAACTGTAACATTTTATTCCAGTTCACTGGAATTATAATTCGCAGTTCTTTACCGTTCTCGGGAAAGGAATGACGTCGCGAATGTTGCCCATACCGGTCAGATACATAACACAGCGCTCAAATCCAAGACCAAAGCCCGCATGGCTTGCGGAGCCGTATTTTCTCAGATCCAGATAGAAGCCGTAATCCTCTTTGTTCAGTCCAAGCTCGTCCATGCGCTGTTCCAGAAGCTCGAGGCTATCCTCTCTCTGGCTGCCGCCGATGATCTCGCCGATGCCGGGAACCAGACAGTCCATAGCGGCAACGGTCTTGCCATCCTCATTTAACTTCATATAGAATGCCTTGATTTCCTTCGGATAGTCTGTTACAAATACCGGACGCTTGAACACCTTCTCCGTCAGATAACGCTCGTGTTCGGTCTGCAGGTCGCAGCCCCAGTATACTTTATAATCGAATTCGTCGTTGTGCTCTTCCAAAATCTTGATCGCCTCGGTATAGGTCACATGTCCGAAATCGGAGTTCAATACATGGTTCAGTCTTTCCAGAAGTCCCTTATCCACAAAGCTGTTGAAGAAGTTCATTTCTTCCGGAGCATGCTCCAGCACATAGCGGATAATGTATTTGAGCATGGACTCTGCCAGTACCATGTCGTCCTTTAAGTCCGCAAATGCGATTTCCGGCTCGATCATCCAGAACTCAGCCGCATGGCGGGTGGTATTGGAGTTTTCTGCGCGGAAGGTCGGTCCAAACGTATAAATATTCTTAAACGCCATCGCATAGGTTTCGCCGTTTAACTGTCCGCTTACGGTCAGGTTGGTAGGTTTGCAGAAGAAGTCCTGGGAATAATCCACAGTACCGTCTTCGTTTTTCGGAACGTTGTTCAAATCCAGGGTTGTAACCTGGAACATTTCGCCTGCGCCCTCGCAGTCGCTTCCGGTAATCAGAGGAGTGTGCACATAGACGAAATCTCTCTCCTGGAAGAACTGATGAATCGCATAAGCGATCAGGGAACGAACTCTGAACACTGCCTGGAACGTATTGGTTCTGGGACGCAGATGTGCAATGGTACGCAGATATTCAAAGCTGTGACGCTTCTTCTGCAGCGGGTAATCCGGTCCGCATGCACCTTCCACTACAACCTCGTCTGCCTGCATCTCAAAGGGCTGTTTTGCACCGGGCGTCTCTAAAATCGTACCTGTTACAATGACAGCTGCTCCGACGCCGATTTTGGCAATATCGGCATAATTATCCAGCTTGTCTGCTGCGTATACAACCTGCAGCGGTTCAAAAAAGGTACCGTCATTTACAACCAGGAATCCAAAATTTTTAGAATCCCGGTTGCTTCTTACCCAGCCGCCTACTGTCACCTTCTGGCCGGCAAACTGTTCTTTTTCTCTGAATAACTGTCTTACACTTGTCAGTTCCATGCTCTCTCTCCTCACTCGCCTCGTGCGTCAGCTGTGCCCTGGCTTATTCTGCTTCGGTCGCTGTCTCTGTTGTTGTCTCGGTTTCAGTTTCTGTTGTCTCTTCGGTCGCTTCCTCTGTGGACGCCTCTGTTTCGGTTACGTTCGCATTCTCAATCAGATACTTGGTTACCTTTTCAGACATCAGATATTCTTTGTAGCCGCGCAGGTCGCCAATCGCTTCCTGATAAGCGTCTACGGAATCATAACCATATTCGGATGCGCTGCTTTCCAGATCTGCCTGCAGCTCTTCATCGGTTAAGGTCAGACCTTCTTTTTCTGCGATCGCCTGCATAACCATAATCTGCTCTGCTGCGCTTTGTGCAGATTTCTGAAGCTCGTCTTCATATTCATCCGCAGCCAGACCGTAGCTGTATGACATAAAGGTCTCCAGATCGATTCCATACATGCTTGCAGTAGCGGTCAGGTTCTTAACCAGACGGTCATAATAGCGGCTTACCATCTCTTCTGGAGTTTCCTTGAAGGTTGCATTTGCCGTTACCGCCTCCAGAACATTTCTTTCCAGCTCTGTTTCCTGCTGGCTCTTGGCAGAGCTCATCAGGTTATCATAAACGTACTGACGATATTCTGCTACTGTGCTTACGCCGTCAATATTACGGGCTGCTACGAAAGCATCGTCCAGAACCGCGTCAGTTTCTTCATAAACATGATTTACCGTTACCGTGAATACAACGTCTGCACCGGCAAGGTCTGTATTGCTGTAATCCTCCGGGAAGGTAAGGTTTAACTCCTTTGTCTCATCCTTCTTCATGCCGATCACGCCGTCTTCAAAGCCGTCGATAAAGGTATTGGAGCCGATGGTCAGCTCGTAGCTGTCGGAAGAACCGCCGTCAAACTCTACACCGTCCTTTTTGCCGACATATTTGATATCAACAACATCGCCATCCTTTACAGCCCGGTCTACTTCTTCTTTATTTTTGTTGCTGTCCAAAACACTCTGAATGTACTGATCCACCATCTCGTCAGTTACTTCTGCCTTGGTAACCGTAACATCGACGCCCTTGTAATCGCCCAGCTCTACAAAGTCGCCAAGGTTGATACCATCCAGATATGCTTCATCCGGGTATACCTTGGTTTCACTTTCGGTTTCTGTTGCTGCTTCTGTCTCAGCTGCAGTGCTTTCCTGCACAGTACTCTCCTGCTGTACATCTGCCTTGCCGCAGCCTGCCAGCATCATGGCAGACAGAGACACTGCCGTAACGGCTGTCATAAATTTTTTCATAAATTGATCTCCTCATCATCTTACGGACATAAAATCCATAGTAAATAGAATTGCAATATCCTATATATTATCACACTTGGTGGGCTGTTACAAGACCGGAGACAGCAGTCTGCTGATTTGCTCCTTAAACCGGATCCAGACAGATCTGCTCTTGTACATTTCCTTTGTGATCCGCGTACAGCACTTTAAGTCTTCCCGGAAAATCCGTTCCATTTCCCCTGCGATATTCTGGTCAAAAATCATGGCATTGACCTCAAAGTTGAGTTCGAAGCTCCGGATGTCCATGTTCGCTGTTCCGTAGCAGCACGCCTTTCCGTCAATAGACAATCCTTTTGCATGTAAAAATCCATTATCATAGGTGTAGCAGTTTGCCCCTGCCATGATCAGCTCGCCGACATAGGAAAGTGTCGCCCAATACACAAATGGATGGTCCGGCTTGCACGGGAACATCAGATTGACCTCCACGCCGGACATCGTTGCCATCAGAAGTGCCGTCTGGATCGATTCATCCGGTATAAAATATGGCGTCTGGATGTAAATGCTCTTTTTTGCCTTGTGGATCAGCCGCAGGTAATTGTCCCGGATACTCTGGAGTTCGGAGTCCGGTCCGCTGGAAATGATTTGCATTTTGACATTGCCGGCTTTTTCTTCCGGCAGGATGAAATACTTCGGATTTTCAAACAGATTCTCCCTCGCTGCATAGTCCCAGTCCTGAATATAGCGCAGCAAAAGTCCACCGACTGCGCTGCCGCAGATTCTCAGATGGGTATCCCGCCAGTGCCCGAACTTCGGATCCAGTCCGATATACTCTTTGCCAATATTAAAGCCGCCGACATAAGCCACTTTTCCGTCGATAACTGCAATTTTTCTGTGATTTCTGTAGTTTACACGCAGATGCAGTCTGCCAAACAGAGCCGGGAAAAAGACCGCAACATGGATGCCCTGCTTTTCCATTTCTTTCCAAAAGTGCTTTCCAACGCTCCGACAACCCATCGCATCATACAAGATCCGAATTTCTACACCCTGTGCCGCTTTTTCCAGCAGTGCCTCCCGAATTCTCTGGAAGAGCACGTCATCTTTTATGATGTAATATTGTAAAAAAATATATGATCCCGCATTTTTAATATCCTCGATCAGAGCATCGAATTTGTCGTTGCCGTCGGTGAAAATCTCTACCGCATTGTCTCCGGAAATCATGCATCCGGCACTTTCCAGGTTAAAAAAGACCAGATCCGAAAAATCCTTCAAATCCGGGTTTTCCTGCTCCAGCTCGCGGCTTTTGACGCTGTATTCCTGGCGGCGCACCGCATCGTTTATCTGCTCCTCGATTCCTTTGATCTTGAACATCTTCCGTTTGTGCATGTCCGTCCCGGCGAGAAGATACATTAAAAATCCCAGACCCGGCAGCACATTCAACGCCAGTAGCCACGCCCACGCTGACTTTGCTTCCTTTCTCTGGAAGAAAATAATAATAATCGCAAGAACCAGATTGATCCATACCATATGTGCCCATGTGTAGCGGAATACTTCCTGAAATGTTTGCCAAAACTGCACCCACGTCGTCATTACTGCCTGTTCCTTCCTGTCAGCAGCGCCGAAGGCGGCGCTGTCCTCATTCACCAATGCTCGCGGACTCGCGCTCCGCGCTTCCTTGCCTGCTTCGCAGGCCGTCCGCTCGCTATCCGCACGAGAAAAACGTTACTGTTCACCCGCGCCATTCGCAAAACCGCGTCTTCGGCGTCGCTTGTTTTTCTTTCGTGCTGGATACATTATACCCCAGGTGGCTATTAACTTCAACAAAACTCCTTGTACAATACCGTAAATTCTGCTAGAATGTTCTATAAGAATGCTAAGCGGACACACCGTACAGACAGCGCCGCTGTGCAGTACAAAGAAAGAGGAGGATTCACCACTATGAAAACCTGGGCAGTGGTATTGCTGGTCATCCTTGCCATTCTGATCGTCGCAGTCGTTGTTCTTTATTTTCTTGGAAGAAAGATGCAGAAAAAACAGGAAGAACAGCAGCAGCAGATTGAAGCCTATAAGCAGAATGTGACCATGCTTGTAATTGACAAGAAAATCATGAAGCTCAAAGAAGCCGGACTTCCGCAGTCAGTCATCGACAATACGCCGAAGATGATGCGCCGTTCCAAGCTTCCGATTGTCAAGGCAAAAGTCGGTCCGCAGATCGTTACCTTAGTCTGCGACCAGAAGATTTTCGACCTGGTTCCTGTGAAAAAAGAAGTCAAGGCAACCGTCAGCGGCATCTACTTAACAAGTGTTAAGGCGGTCCGCGGAACGCTGGTACAGCCCGAGAATCAGAAAAAGAAGAACTGGTTCAAGAGAAACATCGAAAAACTGCAGGAAAAAGCAGGCGCAAAGCCTGTAAAATAAATTCGTTACAGTTCACTCGTACCTTTTTGTAAGCAGATTTCATGCTCGCATGAAAATCTGCTTACAAAAAGGTACGGAGGGAGCGCCACTTTATGAGCAAAAATGAGCTGCGAAGCAGCGGAGAGCGTCGAAGACGCGCTTTTGCGAATGGCGCGAGTGAACTGTAACATAAATTTCAAACGCCAAAACGCCGTAGCATCCTCTCAATAGAGATTGATGTTACGGCGTTTTTTTCACTCCACTCCCCGCAGCTTCATCATCCAGCCGTGCACGCGGCGTACGGTTTTGGGCGCAATCGTCAGAAGCGTCAGATAGGCTCTGCTCTTTTTATCCAGCAGCGGATTTTTCCGCGTATCCGAAAAATGCCCGTGCAGATACTGCTTTACCGATTTGTAAAACGCATCTGTATCCACCATCCGTCCCACCGGGATGTGCAGCAGATAATCCAGGCGCTGAACGAGTGCGAAGCGCACCGCATATTCCCGAAGCTCCGGGTAGCGCTCCCGGGTCAGCTGCTCCATATAATCCGCATTTTCTACGATATCTTCAAACACTCTCGAAAAATCGTTTTTATCTTTCCGGCGCGTATTGCTCCCGATCCGGTAAAAAACGTGATACAGCTGCTCCGGCAAGATCCGCACCCTTTCGCCCTCACATAAAAGCTCAACCAGCAGGCGGAAATCCTCATTTAACTTTCCCTCCGGGAAGCGGTGACCTTCAAACAGGCTCTTTTTGATCAGCTTCGTACAGAACGAGCAATCGCCCTGATGCAGCAGCAGCGTTTTCAGAAAATCTTCTGCCGTGCAGGTAACTTCCTGTTCCGGCGGCGTACAGACGTCCGGTCTTTTGTGGTAATCCTCGTCGATCTCATCCCGCGAAGCCTGCGCAATTGAAGTGCCTGCAGCGGTCGCAGCTTCATACAGCCTTTCATACATCTGCGGCTCGATCCAGTCGTCGCTGTCCACAAACCCGATCCATTTTCCCTTTGCCATACTGATTCCAAGGTTTCGCGCACTGGAAGAACCGCCGTTCGGCTTATGGAAAACCCGGATTCTGTCATCTTTTTCGGCAAGCAGGTCGCACAGCTTTCCGGTTCCGTCCGTTGATCCGTCATCCACCAGCAGGATCTCAAGATTTTTCCAGGTCTGAGCGCAGATGCTGTTGACGCATCGCTCCAGACAGTCCAGGATATTGTAAACTGGCACGATCACGCTGATCAGGCAGTTTTGTTCTGTTTTATTCTCCATCCAATGTTCCCTCATTATAACTCCAGCGTGCGGAAAGCTTCGGCGCGGCAGAGAGCGGTCCATCCTCCCACTCCGGCAGCTTTCCGGCTTTCCAGCCTTCATAAAATTCCAGGCAGCGCTGCGCCGCACATTCTGCATTCCATTTTTCTGTAATCGTACGGTATGCCTCTTTTCCAAGCGCTGTGATCTGCTCCGGCTGCGCGCACAGCTCCAATACCGTCCGCTCAAAGGCTTCATAAGAGCCGTCCGGGTAGCTTTTACCGTTTACGCCGTCCTCAATCAAAAACGGAACCGCGCCGATCTGACGGTTTGCCACCACACAACAGCCGCTGTTCATCGCCTCACTGACTACTGCACCCCAGCCTTCCAGATAGTTGCTTGTAAACACATGCAGCTGGCAGCGTTTCATCAGGCTTCGAACCTCCTGCGGCTTTAAAAATCCATGAAAAACGATTTTCTCTGCCACTCCGAGCGCTGCTGCTTCCTGCTTCAGCGCCTCTTCCATCGGACCGCCTCCCGCAAAGTGCAGCTCAAACGAATACCCCTGTTCCTTTAATTTTCCAGCCAACTTCACTGCAAACTCCGGATGCTTTAACGAAATCATCCGTCCCGCCCAGACGATTTGCAGTTTATCCGTTTTCTTTTTGGCAAACAATTCCTCCTGCGGACAGCGCAGCGTCTCCGGAAAATAGCCGAATTTCAGCTTTTTCCCTGGATAAGCCCCGATCAGTGAAAAATCCGACGCCACATACGCGCCGCAGCACAAAAGCCACACCGGCTGGTTTCGAAACCGGATATGTTCTTTATATTTTGCAAGCAGCCCCTTCGGAGAGATCGCTTTCCACTGTCCCTCGCGGTAAATCCGCTCGCTCACCCGAAACGTCAGCTTTCCCGAGGAAAGCCGCGGTAAAACCAGATCCAGCCGCTTCGTCCAGCCTGCAAACACCAGATCCGCTTCCTCGATCAGCTTCCGGCAGCGTTCTTCCTCCCGATCCGCCCAAACAACATATGGCAGAGTCGCTGCATCCAGTCCCCAGCCCATCGCAATCCGTTCTTCTTCCATCGGCTCGGTCTGGATGAAATGGTAATCGTCCCCCAGTTGTTCATACAGTGCGTTGGAAAACGGAATCTGATGATGATTGATATAATTGGAAATAAAAACAGCCTTCACGTTTTCCTCCATTCCCGCTTTCCTGCTCCGGTCAGCAGCTTCGTTCATTCGATGCTTTGATAAATTTCTATCAGTTTTTGATAATTGTTCTCACCGTTGTAAAGCTTCGCCGCAGTCTCCCGTTCCGAAGCCGACAACTCCTTTGCCAGCTGTTTATCTGTCAAAATCCGGCTGACGCACGCGGCAAGCTCGTGAACGTTTCCTTTTTCAAACAACAGACCACTTACGCCGTCTTTTACAATATCCGGGATTCCGCCGGTTCTGCTCGCCGCCACGGGCACGCCGAGAAGCTGCCCTTCTGCCACGGAATTCGGGGAATTTTCCACCGCAGACGGACACACAAATATCTGCGCGGACAAATATTCCCGCTTCATCTCCTCCGCAGAAAGATTTCCCAGCACACGCACTTTTCCTTCGAGGCGATTCTTCAAAATCAGCCTGCGCAGATATTTTCCATATGCCGGAATCTTGATTCTGCTCTTTATTCCGTTTACGCCGAGCACGCTGATGCCCGCCACCTTGATATGCGCCTCGGGACAGTTTTGCAGGATTTCCTGCATCGCCTGCAATAGATAGTGAAAGCCCTTTAACGGGTAATCTCCCTGACTGATGAAGATTTCTCCGGGCACAGTTTTTTCGATCTCCCAGCATCCGCTGTAGAACTGCGGGCGCATTGTCTCGTTCATGGTATGATAAACAAGGGATGGATTTATCTCCAAACTGATCGCTTTATCGAATGTCGTCCGTCCCGTCACATGTCCGACTGACAACAGGAGTTTTTTCTCGTTTTCCGCGCGCTGATAAAACTTTTCCTGCTGCTGCCGGATGCTGTCCTTCTTTAAAATATCTCGCAGTGTCCTGCTGTTCTGTACGTTTTCCGGGAGATCTGCCATGTAGTTGTCCGCACAGGAAATACAAAGTCCCTGCAAGCCCACAAGCGTCCGCTCCGGTCTGTGAAATACTTTCGCACAGGCATAGCCATGCGGGAACTCCGTCCCGAAGATATGCACCAGATCCGGCTGAAAGTCCTCTAAAATCTGCAAAAAACGCGCTTCCATCGCGCTGTCATAGCGCTCCGGGTGCTCCAAATCCTCTGCAAAGCCATAGCAGGCGACTTCTTTTTTATAGCTGCCAAGCTGCAGACGCTGCGATAACTCCTCCCTGCCCGGTGCAACCGGAAATGCGATACCGAGCGTCAGTGCAGCCGCAGTTTCGGCTCCCTGCTGCCGTCCGCCGGGCGATGCAGCGCTGTCTGTCACGTCCGCTGCGCTCAACTCTGCGCCGTTCTCTGTCTCCAGATACCGCCCCAGTATCCCGGACAGCCAGCCCTCCCGCACGCTATATTCCTGCGAAAGCGCCTGCGCGATTACCGGGAGCATAATATTGCATACCCATAACACTCTCATTTCCGATTCTCCCCCGGTTCGTCCTTATGGCCGCACCTTCCGTAAATTTTCGCCTTGATCCCGTTGTACCACTCGGAATATTTTTCGTCCTCTGCAAGCTTTGTCCGAAGCGGTGCCAGTGTCAGAAGCATCAGCAGCTTATAACGCAGCGCCTTGTCGCGTCCGAGATAGCGTTTCGTGATTTCGGCATGCTCTTTTTCGGAAATCCGACGGTTCTCCCTTGTCTCGGAAAAGCCCCCGCCCTCGTAATCCGCAACAATCATCTCCACATAAACCGCTTCCGCTTTCCGATCGTAAATACAGTACAGGAAATGCTCATAATCTGCGCGGACACGGTATTTTACGTCATAACCACGCTCTGCAAACAGACGGACGTCGTAAAAGCAAACCTGATGACAGGGCACATTTCTGTAACAGGTAAAATCATTGACCTCCGGTGCAGAATAGATCACGCTGCCCCACGCCTCATGATATTGATTTCCATAAAAAATCCGCTCTTTTTCCTTATGTCCCAGGCCTTCCCCGTCGGCTCCCCTGCTGCGCTTGCGCTCCATCACAGCTGCAAGCCGTTCCAGCACCATATCGTCGTGCAAAAGATCTCCGCAATTTAAAAACTGGACAAACTGACCGGTCACATAGGACATCGCCTGATTCATCGCGTCATAAATCCCACTGTCCGGTCTTGTATAAACCCGGATTCTGCTATCCGCCGGAAGTTGTTCCAGGGAGCCGTCCGTCGAACCGCCGTCCTTTACCACAATTTCATAATTTCCGTATTTCTGGTTCAATACGCTCTGCACCGTCTTCAACAGCTTTTCGCCGGGGTTTAAGCATACTACCACAATGCTAAAAGAAATCTGCGCCATTGATCCACTCCTTATCCGTAAAAATCCAGGTCTTATAGGGAAGCACGCGCATCCCGCTTCCGGATGCCGTTTTTAAAAACCACAAAAAATACCCCAGACATACGATCCCCACAAGTGCTGTTAAAATATTTTTCCGCTTCCGGTTCTCCACGCAGCCAAGCAGTCCCGGAACGAGCAGCAGCTGCGGCGTAATCATATAATAGGACATTCTCGATACCAGTGGCAAAAACGAACCGCAGGTATAAAACAGCAGTCCGAAAAAATTTAATTTCAGGTAGAAACGGTTCTGCTCCTTTTCCATTCCACACCTGCCAACCACTGCCGCCAGCATAAAAACGAGCACGCACCGGAGGATTCCGGACGCATTCGCTTTCAGACCGATATCCTGTGACAGATATACGGTGTCCCTGTATGTAGGATACCACGTCAGCGCCAGATTTAAAAGCGGACGCTGGAAAACAAAACCGATCCCTCCGATCACAGTCAGCGCCGGCGCAATCCATTTTTTCCACGGAAGCACAGCCAACAAATACAGCGGAAGCACCATCAGAACAGATTTATGAAACAGCGCCGCAATGCCAATCCAGATCACGAAACAGCCATACTGCCTGCGCAGTACAAACCGGATTCCATACAGCGCTGCCGCAAGTGCCAGATAATAACGCACCGTCGTAAATGTCCGAAAATATACGCCCAGCAGCATGAACATCGCGAAGCTCTGCCAGAAGCAGTCACTCTGCCCGTACAGCGCCTTTAAAAACAAAAAAGCCGTAACCGCGCCGAACACCGCGAATACCAGCAGATAATTTTCATACCCGGAAAGTGTATAAATCAACCATACCACGAAATTGAATCCGGCTTCCGTCACCACATACGCCTGATCGGTTCCCGCCCAGATTTCGTGAAAATTCTCGACATATTTGCCGTAATCGTTACCGACCTCCAGACGCAGCGCACTCACGAGCGCCAGAATCAGGAAAATAGCAGCGAGACACACGATGTCGAAGGCGCGACGTCGGGAAACGCCCGCCGGAAACAAGCCGCCGCCGGATGATGGGATGCCGCGGGCGCGCCTGCCATTCCCGGATGCCGCACTCTCGGCGGCTTGTCCAGCGCACCGCACTACACCGCCTGCCTCCTGCCCCGAGCGCGTCCAGACCGCGTCCATCAGCCCCGCGAGGGCAATCGTAACCGCTGTAATCAGAAAATAAAATACCATTTACAGCCCTCCCTTTGCGTCGCGGATTCCGGACAGAAGCGCTTTTTTCGCCTCATCAAAAGTCAGCCCCTCCGGGCAGCTCTCAGAATTCATATTGGATTTATTTTTCAGCAGAAACCGAAATCCCATCACCGCCGCCAGCTTTCCGTACAGCACATGATACAAAACGCCCCTGTCGTGAAAAAATTTGCGATCAAAGCCGAAAAACCATGTTGACGGTCTGGGCTGTTCTTCTCCGATTTCGACCGGAATACTGTAGACTTTCAGCCCGGCTTTCAGGCAGTCGTGGATAAACAAGCTATCCTCTCCGTTTGCATATTTCGCGCCGCCGCCGAACAACAAAGAATAGGTCAGATTCTTTTCGTGCATCTTCGCCGTGCGCAGTGCAAAGCTGTATGCCGGATAACGACCGCAGTTATACCACCTCACCCGCTTATAAAACGAATTCCAGTAGGTAAAGCGGCTCTCCTGCACGCGCACATTGAATAACAGCATGTCCGCCTCCGGATGCTGCTCAAACCCTTCGATAATCCGCTCAACTGCACCGTCGTCATAAACGATATCTTCATCAGAAAAGAGGCACAGGTCGGCGTCCGCACGCAGAAGCGCGTTGTTGCGCGACAGCCCGACCCCCCGCTCCGCCAGATGATAGCAGCGGATCCGATGACCGTCCTGCGTCCATTCCTCGTAACGGTTTTCGTTACACTGATTGATGAGAATTGCATCCGCCTGCAGATTCATTTTCTCTGCCAGCGACTTGACCTCCTGATTCAGGGAGGAAACCAGAATCTGCAGTTTCATGAGCCGTCTCCTTTGTTTCTTGTAATCCTGCGCCAGTTCACCCGCGCCATTCGCAATACAATAGAATGCACGCTCCGCGGACATTCTATTGTCATGAATCGCATCTTCGATGTTTTCCGCTGCTTCGCAGCTCCTTTTTGCTCATAAAATGGGCGCTCCCTTCGTAGCAGTCTGTAGGCAAATTTTCATGCGAGCATGGAATCTGCCTACAGGCTGCCACGAGTGAACTGGCAGCCTACACTCTGTAGTAAGCGTGCAAAAACCGTGCGTCCGCGTCCGTGAGGATCACGCCCACAACCGCGATCTCCCGCTGAGCAAGCAAATCAAGGGCAAGTCCGAGTTTTTTAATACAGGGTGTGTTCCAGCGAACCAAAAGGATAAGCGGAATCTTTTCTTCTTCCCCAAGTCCCATCGTCCCGGAAAGCACCGTGTCCAGCGACATTTCCTGAAAAGCGGTCTGAGACGCTTTGGCTCTCAGCTGCGCATCCAGAAGCGCACCGAACTGTTCATCGGGCTTTGCTGTTCGGTAGCCCAGAACCGGGATTGCGCAGCGTTTTTCCACGTCTGAGCTGAGCAAAACAGAATCGTCCAGAACATACCAGATTGCCACGCCCAAGATTCCGACAAGCAGTCCGAGCACCAGACCGAGCGCCGCCGCATTTTTCACTTTATTTTCCGGAAGCACCGCCTGTGCCGAAACGGTTTTCCATACTTCAATTGCCGTCAGACCGCGTCCCTGCATCGTCTGTCCAAATGCCGTCATCGCGCAGTTATAGGCCGCTGCAATCCGGTCGGACAGTGCTGCGTCCCCTGTCGTAAAGTACGCCGTCAGAAATTCCGGGTCAGACGCAATTTCCGTGCTGATCGAAGCCTCAATCACGGACCGTTCCACGTCCGGCAGCTGCAAAAGCACCGTATCCATCACACGGTCGGAGCGCATCATATCCCCCCAGGTATAGGCGTTATATTCGTTGATAAATTCTTTTAAAACCTCGTCATCCTCGTCGATGTCATAGACGATCGAATATAAAACCTCCGACCGATACTGCTTCGGCCCCATCGTCAGCTGCCGCACACCAAGATAAATCCCCGCAGCAAAAACAGCGCCAGCCAAAGCTGCCGCCAGACAGATCCATATTTTATGAATACAACAGAGGGCAAAGCGTTTTTCGTCCATGCCCTCTTTCCAAAATGCTTCATCTCTTTTCAGAGGCATTATTTTTCTTCCTCCTGCACCTGTTTTTTCATGGCGGTCACCTGCTTCTCGTCCACGCCCTCCGTGCTGTCGGGCGTAAACAGGATTTTCAATGTCAGAAGCATCAGCTTCAAATCCAGCCATACGGAATAATTTTCAATATAAAATAGATCCAGCTTCAGCTTGTCATACGGCGTTGTATTGTACTTTCCGTATACCTGCGCATATCCCGCAAGCCCGGCCTTCACTCTGGTACGGTATGCGAACTCCGGCATTTCTTCTATATATTCGCGGATGATCTGCGGCCGCTCCGGTCTGGGACCGATAAAGGACATCTCGCCCTTTAAAATGTTGAACAGCTGCGGCAGCTCGTCGATACGAACCGCACGGATAAATTTGCCCACCGGCGTAATCCGAGAATCGTTTTTGGCGGCAAGCCGCGCTACACCGTCCTTTTCTGCGTCCACGCGCATGCTGCGGAATTTCAGAATATAAAATTCCTTCGCATCCTTCGTGCAGCGGACCTGCTTGTACAGCACAGGACCTTTATCATACAGCTTGATCACCACAGCCGTAATCAGCATGATCGGCGATGTCACAACAATCAGGATCAGCGAACATACTACATCGATAAACCGTTTCGCAATTCTCTGTTCTACGTTCAGCGCATATTCCCTCGTCAGCAGAATCGGCGTATCAAACAAGTGCAGCTGCTCGCTTCCCTTTACCAGCACATCCGGAATCTTCGGCATCATATAAACGCGGATCGAATGGCTGTAGCAATATTTGAGCAGCACGTTTCTGTCCATCGTATGAATATCCCAGAGAACGACCGCGTCATACTTTCCGACCTCGCGGATCACCGCATCGTACCCCTCTTTGATGTTCATGCACTTTGCAACATGATATTTATCCTTCCGTCCTGCAAATTTCCCAAGGATATCCTCTACCGGGCGCTCACCGTGCACCAAAAGCAGCTCCCGCGGAGGAAACGCGCGACGGTAAATCAGATTGCACAGCCAGCCCCACAGCCCTGCAAACACCAGCTGATACAGCATCATCGACACCATATGCCCCCCGCCGATGATAAACCAGCCATACATCAGGGACAGCTGCGCATAGCTGATTACATTGACGCACAGAAGGGAAAACAGCTGAGACAGGAAAATATCCAGCGGTTTCAGATAGCCGATTTTAAGTGCTCCATAAGTATTGGAAAAGAAAAAGAGCAATATGAAATACAGTGCAACAATCAGCAAATGACCGTTTACATTAAAACGGTTATGTGTTTTCCATGCAATATGATGATAATAATAGGCGAACCAGTCGTGCGCATAAAAAGCAGTCAGCACGCACAGCCCAATCAACCCAAGCGCCAGGATAATCAGCCGCTTGACAGAATCGTTTTTCTTCATCTTCCGTTCTCCCGCTATATTCTTCTCCACACAGCGCGCACCGCCCACATACAAAAACATGCTGCGCTTGCGATCACCGACATTTTTTCCTGTTTCCGGTAAAGTCCCCAGATTCTTGTAATCGCCCGGAGCTTGTTCGAGGAAAGGGATTTTTCCGGTCTTCTGTAGATCACCAGATTTTCCTTTAACCCGTAAGCGACGTGTCCGTTTCTTAAAATCTGCCACCACATCGCCGTGTCCTCGCTCGGCACGTCCGGCATCTGCAAAAGCGCCTTGTCAATTTTTTCCCGGTCAAACAGCACCGTGCTTGTAAAAATGACCGTCCGGCTGAGTGCTTTCTGATAAGTCAGCTGATCGGGAACCCGCACAATTTTGCCGGTTCCGACCGCATGCTCGTCTCCAAATTCATACGAGCAAAATACAAAGGCTGCGTCTTTTTCCCGCAAAAAATCCATTTCTCGTTCCAGCTTGTCCACCCGCCAGATATCGTCCGCATCCATAAATGCGAGATAACGTCCATTTGCATGTGCTGTCCCGAAATTTCTTGCATTTGCCGCGCCCTTTACCCCGTCCGTCTGGGAAAGAAGCCGAATTCGCGCGTCTTTTCTGCAGATTTCTGACACAAGACCTGCGCTCCCGTCCGTAGAATGATCGTCTACCACCAGCAGCTCCCAGTCCGTCCATGTCTGGCGGCGAACCGATTCCAGCGCTTCCTCCAGATACGCCTGGGCGTTAAAAACCGGCATCACAATGCTGATCAGGTTCTCATAATTCATTACAGTTCTTCCTTTACCAGATAAATCGGACGCTTTTTCACTTCCAGATAGGTCTTGGACAGATACTGTCCCACGATTCCCAGGCAGAAAAGCTGCACGCCGGAAACCAACAGAATAATACATACCATCGACGGCCAACCGGGCGTCGGATCATGGTAAATCAGGTTTTTGATAATCAGGGCGATGATCGCCACAAACGCTGCGATGCAGAACACAACGCCCATGATAGACGAAATTGCCAGCGGCACTGTTGAAAATGCGGTAATTCCATCCAGCGAATACAAAAACAGCTTCCAGAAGCTCCATTTTGTCTCGCCGTGGGTGCGTTCCACGTTTTCATACTCCAGCCACTTCGTCTCATAGCCGACCCAGCCGAAAATTCCTTTCGTAAAACGGTTATATTCGCACATCGAAAGAATCGAATCCACAACCTGTCTCGTCATCAGGCGATAGTCGCGTGCGCCGTCCACGATCTCCGTTTTGGAAATTTTATTCATGATGCGGTAAAACATCCTTGCAAAAAACGACCGGATCGGAGGTTCGCCTTTTCGGGTCACACGTCTTGTCGCCACACTGTCGTAGCCCTGCTTAATGTAGGAAAACATCTCCGGTAAAAGGGACGGAGGATCCTGCAGATCAGCGTCCATCATCACGACATAGTCCCCCTTTGCTTTCTGGAAGCCCGCATAAATTCCTGCTTCCTTGCCAAAGTTGCGGGAAAAGGACACCAGATGCACCCGTTCATCCTTTTCGTGAAGCTTCCGAACCTCCGCTGCGGTATTGTCCTTGGAACCATCATCAATATAAATAATTTCCAGCTCCAGTTTTTCCTGCTCCAAAAAAGCGGAATTTTTCATCATTTCCTCATAAAAAATCGGAACGTTTTCCTCTTCATTATAGCAAGGTACGATTACGCTCAGTAACATGTTTCTCTCCTGTAGTTGCGTCCATTCTTATCTTGTCCGCAATTCTCGCTATGTATTCGCTGTTTGTCGGCCTCGGCGCGCCCGTCTCCCGGCTGAACCCGAACAGATCCTCAAACACCTCCGGATTGCCCCGTTCCCAGGACACCTCCACCGCGTTTCGGATCGCGCGTTCCACCCGCTGAAGCGTTGTTTTGTAACGCCTTGCGATTACCGGATATAACAGCTTCGTCACGCTGCCGACCAGTTCCATATCCGAGACAGCCAGCAAAACCGCCTCCCTCAGATAATAATATCCCCTCAAATGCGCCGGAATCCCAAGTTCCAGCATAAACGCCGATATCTCCCGCTCCGTTTCGAGTGTTTCTTTCCATTCTGCAGCCATTTCTGATTCCTCCTCTGAGTCTTTTTTCCGCACCAACAGTGTGACCGCACTGTGAACATTCTGCCGCTGCTTTCTACTTTATTCTAACACTCAGATTTTGGAAACCAAACGGAAAACGGTCGTGATATTTCGCGTTTTTTCGCCGTTTAAAGCCGTTCCGTCCTGCCTTCTTTTTCCAGCGTCTCAACGACTTCCTTGACGCGCTGTGCCTGATCGACAGGGCAGACCAGAATCGAATCCCTGCCCTCTACGATGACCAGGTTTTCAACGCCGACTGCGGCGATCAGCTTTTTACCGCCGTATACAACGCAGTTTTTCGCATCCAGAAGCAGCGTATCGCCGGAGCTGATGTTACCGGCAGCATCCCGGGTGCGCACTGCATCCAGCGTATCCCAGCTGCCAACGTCATTCCAGCCGAAATCTCCTTCCAGCATCAGAACACCCTTTGCGCGCTCCATAATGCCGTAATCCACGGAAATCTTCGGGATGGTCGGATAAACCTCATGCAGAACCTCCTGCTCTTTTTCTGTGCCGAGCGCTGCCCCGATCTGTTTCAGACAGGCGTACACATCCGGCAGAAGTTCTTCGAAATAGCGAAGAATCGTGGAGGCTTTCCAGACAAACATGCCGCTGTTCCACGCATAACTGCCGGATGCCAGATAGCTTTTCGCCGTTTCCAAATCCGGTTTTTCCACAAATTCTTCTACCTTGCGCCATACTTTTCCAACCTCTTCCACGCTGCGGATATAACCATAGCCGGTCGAGGGAAACGTCGGATGAATCCCGATCGTCACAAGTGCGTCCGTCTCTTCCACTGCACGAACCGCTTCCTTCATCACGCGGGTGTATTCCGCCTCATCGCGAATATAAGCGTCCGCCGCAAAAATGCACATCACGCCGTTACCGTATTTATGCAGAATTTCCATCGCCGCATAACCGATACACGCTGCTGTATTACGCGCCGCAGGCTCTGCCAGAATATGATCTGCCGCAATTCTGCCTGCTGTACGCTCCTTCATCATCTTTGCCTGTGTCTCATTGGTCACAATAAAAATGTCCTTCTGATCCATCAGGTCATGCTGTCTGTCGATCGTCTCGTTAACCAGAATATCTTTGCCGGACAGGTTTAAAAACTGTTTCGGCTCTGCCTTTGTACTCAGCGGCCAGAAACGGGTTCCGCCCCCGCCTGCCATAATTACGCCATAGGTTTTCATGTTGTATTTCCTTTCTGAAGTGCTGCGCTTCCGTCAGCCCATTCCATGCATTTTTACAAATCCTTTTCGGCTTTTTCCGGATCGCTTCTATTTTGCCGGATCATTTCGGCTTTTTCCGGAAGCCGTTCCGAATCGAGTTGCCCCGCAGCTCGATATCCTGTACGATTGGGGATGACGGGAATTTGTTATACCCGATCTGCCCTCTGTCCGTCGGCACATAGATCGTCACACCATCCACCTCGTACATCTCTGCAGATCCATCTACATAATCCTGCTGCCACAGATAATACGGCTCATATGCCAGCTCCCGAACCATCTGTATCAGATTATACCCCTTATAGGTAAAAAATGCTACCAGCAATCCCACAAATGCCCAATATCCGGCATTTTTCAACCATTTACGCCCATTGTGTCCCTGTTCTGAATCAGCCAGCTTTTCTGCCGCCATACAATACAGGCTTCCAAACACCGTCAGCGGCAAAAACAACACATAAAAATATCCGTACCGCACCAGCGGCGCCCCAAGCTGCCAGAAGAAAAAACCGACCACTGCACACAGCTGAAGCAGGGAAAAACACAAGGGCGTAAGATGTGCGACTCGGCGGGCGGGCAAGGGTGCGCCGATTTCTCGTTCAGACGCAGCGCTGCCCGCATGGGACGCAACCGCCGCCCGGTCTGCTCTGACTGCGCGCGCAGCTCCGAGCACCGCCAGCACTGCACTCACCGGGATCGCTGCCCAGCCTGCCAGCACCAGAAGCTTATCGAATCCAGCCTGCGCTGCAAACCAGTTCGGCAGCCACTGCTTCAACGGCTGATCCAGCTGATAAACATTGTAAATCTCCCGCGCATACGCCTGGATTTCCTTTGCGTCGCTGTTCGCATAGCCTTTGGAAATTTTCCAGTCTACCGGAAACCAGTCCAAAAACGTAAACGGATAAAACAGCCAGCCGGAAATCAGCACATTCCGCGCCAGATACGGAAATGCAATCAGAAGTCCCAGCGCGATATAGCCTGCAATCTGCAGCCATTTTTTCTGCCTAAGCAGCAACACCGCCGGATACAGAACCAGAAGCAAAATTACCGCTGTGGACAGCTTCACCGTCGCCGCATACACCAGATACAGACTCAGCAGCGCGTAAGGCACAGTTTGCTTTTCCCCGATGGGACAGTCCCTTTCCTGCTCCCACAGTTCCACCCAGGTCATTATTACCCAAAATAAAACCAACATTGCAAAATAATCGGACGCCGGGGAAACCATCTCCCGGAACACTGCTATCAGATAAAAGATCCCGCCGATAGATAAAAAATCCGATATTCGCACTTTTTTTCGTTTCCAAAATGCCATAAGCCCTGCCGCGCATTTACACGCGCACAGCAGCGCAAAAAATCCAGCCACGCAGTGCATCGGCCGTCCGATCAGCCACGTCTCGCTAAAGAAGGCGCTGAGTGCAAAGGAAGCGCTGTTGTAACCGAACCGGCTGTGCAGATTCGCAAGACCCGGCACAACGCCGTACTCTTCGATCCATCGAATTGCCTGTGCATGATACAGTCCCGTATCGTAGTGCATATAGCCCCTCGACGAGCCGTATGCAAATAAAAGCGTCAGACCGGCATACAGCAGCCAGACGGCTTTGTTTTTTTTGCGCCAAAGGCTTTTTGAGTTTTCAAGCCCTTCGTCGCTTCTTTCCGTTTTTTTCTGACATGCCTGTGTTTTCGAAATTTTGAAAAAATCCGCCAAATCCCGACGCAGCAGCATTCCGCCGATGACCGCAGCAAAAACGGCAATCAGGCTTGCCCAGAAGCCAACGCCGGCAAACAGGCTGAAATACTCTGCATACACATTCCATACGAGCAGACCCGCCATCATATAGGTTACTGCGCTATGAATCTGACAACCGCCCTTTTTTCGAAACGGTGCAAGACACGCAAAGCCCATCAGAAACGACAACGTCGCCATATACGCCCATTCTATTAAAATCATTATCATAATTTTGATACCCCTGTCTGATGCATTAAATGTACCATTGCCCCCATTTCATGTCAAGGAAATGGAGGTGCTCCATTTTCCGGGTAATTTTCTTGCTTTTTTCCCTCACTGACACTAAACTGAATCCATATACAGATCAAAATCATTCATTGCTTTCCAGGAGGACTCCCATCTTATGACAAATATAATTTCATTCCAGAAGCCCGGTATCACTCGGATTACTGCAGCGTTTTTTGCAGCCTTTGCACTATGCGATATCGGTTCCATCCATCCGGCAGATATTTTTTCTGTCCTGATCTTTGCAGGCATGCTCCTCCTTTTTTCTCCAACGCTGACGCAAAGGCTGACGAATATCGGAGCAGCTTCTTCTGTGCTTCCGCGCCATTTTTATCCAATATGCAGACTTCTCGCAGTTCTCTACACCTTATTTTATGCAGCAGCAAAGCACGCTGAACTGTCCGGCAGCTTTGACAGCCGCATATTCAGACTTGCATTCCTGGCGGCTGCGGTTATCGGTCTGTATTTTATATTCTTCCGATTCTGTGAACTGTCCATGCTGTTTCTTGCATCCAGACAGCAGCGGCGTTTTGCCCAAAACACTTTGCAGCAGCCTGACGGTGCATGTCCTGTACCCCCAGCCATATCTGCAGTGCATGCCCTGTCCCGCAAACAGAAGCTGCTCTGTTACTTCGGTCTGCTCTTCTGCTGGCTGTTCTGGTTTCTGTACCAGTTTCCCGGTGTTCTGACCCCGGACAGCATCAGCCAGTTTTCCCAGGCTACCGGCCTGATCCCGTTCAGTAACCACCACCCGATCCTGCACACGCTTTTGTTCTCCCTGTTTTACCATATCGGATTTTTTCTGACCGGAAGCATAAACACCGGAATCGCCTGTTATGTACTGTTCCAGATGTGCACTATGGCCGCTATTGAAACCTATACGCTATCCCTCCTCGCAAGATCAGGCGCTTCACGCCTCTGGCTGATTCTGTCTTTTTGTTTCTGGGGGCTCGTTCCATTTCACGCAATTTTTGCCGTAACCCTCTGGAAAGATATTCTTTTTTCCGGATTTATGCTGTTATATCTTTGCTTTTTATATGAACTGCTCTGCAACCCGGATAACCGTCCGGGCATTTGGGCAGGGCTTTTCCTTTCCGGCTTTTTCGTCTGCACCCTGCGTTCAAACGGGCTTTATATCTTCCTGTTCACCCTCCCGTTTGTTCTGTTCGCATTTCGCCGGACATGGAAAAAAATGTTTGCCGTGCAGGTCGGCATACTCCTTTTATCCCTGATCATCACCGGCCCTGTATACACTGCCTGTCATGTTGAGCGCGCTTCCTTTACAGAATCCCTCTCCATTCCTCTGCAGCAGATTGCCTGTGTCGTTTCCAACGGTCGACAGCTGAGCGCAGAACAGGAAACGCTCATCGATGATGTAGTCGATACTTCCCTGATTCCGGAGTATTACAATCCGGTGATCTCCGATCCCATCAAGGCACTCGTCTCCTACAACCATGCCGATGCGATCCTCCGGAATCCTTCAAAATATTTCACCCTCTGGATTCAGCTCGGTATTTCTTACCCGGGCGACTATCTCCAGGCCTTTATCGATCAGACAAAAGGATACTGGTTCCCCGCCCCGGCTGCTTTACGCACGAATGAAGGGATTTCTCCGAACGAAATCGGACTTTCCTGGCCGCATCTTCTGCGGGGTCAGTTTCCGGTCAAAATCAGTGAAATTCTTTTAAAGCTTCCTGATATGCTTCCGGTTTACGGTATTTTGTGGAGCATCGGCGCGTACTTCTGGGCTGTCCTGTATTTTGCCGCATATCAGTTTTTATACGGACAGCGGCGGTTTCTCGTGCTCTTTGTACCGTTTATCGGAACTGTGCTTACCCTGCTTCTGGCAACTCCTGTCGCCTCCGATCTGCGCTACGCTTATCCGCTCATCCTTGCCGCACCGTTTTTCATTGCGCTGCCGTATTGCCATCTTCAAACCTCCCGTCTGCAAAAATGAGATGGGAAACGTTGTAAAACTGACAAAAAAAGTGTAAAATAAAAAATCAGGGGATGGCATTTTGCCTAATTTAGTTTCCAAAGAGAAAGAGGTATTTTATGAACTTTTTTAACGCACTGATTCACAACACGGTTTTTATGTCCGCAGTTACGGGGTGGTTTGCTGCACAGGTCATCAAAACAGTGATTTATACCTGTATCACCAAAAGCTTTGATCCGGAACGTTTAGTCGGAAGCGGCGGCATGCCCAGCTCCCATTCCGCCACTGTCTGCGCACTCGCAACCGCAGCCGGAATGCAATACGGCGGCAGCAGCTTTGAATTCGCCATTGCCGCTATTGTAGCGATTATCGTTATGTATGACGCCAGAGGGGTGCGCCGGGAAACCGGTCTCCAGGCACAGGTCATCAATGAAATGATGGAATTCTGGGAAAAGATGGGGCAGCCGATCTCCTACGAAGAAAAGCTCAAGGAATTCGTCGGCCATACCCCTTTACAGGTGTTTGTCGGCGCGCTGCTCGGCATCCTGATCGCCGTATTGTACGGTCTGTTCCTCGGTTAAATCTTTATCTGCTTGCGCCTTCCTGCAGACAACTTTCGTGTCTGTAGGAAGGCGCATCTGCGTTATAACGTTTTTTCCCGTAAAAATCTGCCCTCCTGACACAGAATTTTCACAGTTATTCTGTATAGTGATAACTAAGAAATTTGATGGAGGACATAAAATGAGCCAACAAAAAGTAGACCGTTATAAACAGGAAAAAGCGCATCGCAAAGAACGTCTGGAGAAGGAAAAGAAACGAAAAAAGCTCCTTCGCATCTGCAGTTATTTCGTACTTGCAGTAATCGTACTTGCGATTGCTTTTGCAATTTACCGCCACTATACTCCCAAGACAGAGACGCCGGCAGAAACAGAAACCACTGTCGAAAGCATAATCGAAACAACTACAGCTGAAGAAAGCACTATAGAAGAAGGCACTGTAGAAGAAAGTACCGCAGCCAAAACACAGGACACAGATACAGAAAGCACCTCTGAAGAAACCGCTGATATAGAAAGCGCTGCAGAAGAAACAGATGCGGCTGGCACGGAAAGCACTGCAGCTGATGGGGAAGCAGCCCAGGCGGAAAGCGCTGCTGAGTAAAACGATTATCATGAAAAAACTCCCATTTCCGGTGACAAATGGAGAATGATTCCTTCTTCATTTGCCACCGGAACGGGAGTCTTTTTATTCCTGATAATAGCATGCTCACAGAGCATGCATTACTTTCTTGCTATCAAATACAGGTCACAATACAGCAGCTCTCTGATCTTTTCCATCTTCACATCACCGCCCATTCCATCTGCAACGGCCTGCAGCGCCTCCTCAGTCTGCTCCATTCTGGAAACATATACAAGCACCTGATCCGCCTGCCGGATTGTATCATCCTCCACAGTCGAAACATCTGCAAGGCTCGCAAAATAAATTTCATCATACTGCATCAGCTCCAGTGAATCGTCCCAGATCATCCAGGTCAGGTTGGGATTATAAAAATAAACGACCGGTTTCTCTTTATGCTCCTGCGCAAACGCGATGCTTTCTGTATCCTCTTCATAAAGAAACAGCACCTTTCCATCCGCCAGCCCTCGAATCTGTCCTGTTGCCAGCACCAGAAATACCGTCAGAAGCACATAGCCGGCTGCTTTATCGTGCACGGACCGTTTTTCCGGAGCAGATGTATCTCTGGTATCGCTGATTTTCCCCGCAGCGCTTTTTACAGCAGTCCCTTTTCTCATAGTCAATACGAAAAGCTTCTGTCCGAGCAGTACAAATATAACCATCATCAGCAGCAAAATCAGCCCGTAGACCGGAATCTGATATCGGTTCGCTTCCTCCGCCGTCAGGAGTGCTGTTTTAGTCACGACAAGAAAATAACCGAGTACTGCTGCCGCCGGAATCCAGAAAACACGCCGTGCTTCCCAGAATGATTCGCGGGAAGCGTCAGCCTGCCGGTTCGAATTTTCCTGCGCAGCTGCGTACTCTGCTGTCTGCTGCCCGGATTTCTGCGCAGTCGCAGCGACAGTTTTCCGTCCGGCTTTCATCCGTCCAATTCCCCAGACCGTCAGCGCCATCAGGACAAGCAGCAGAACAAATCCGTACAGCATCGACCCGAAGGCATATTCATTGAGTAGTCCTGCAAAGAACCGGAATCTTCCAAGCGTATTGCCGAGGTCGAAGAACGCACCCATCGCTTCCGTCCCCCGGTATCCCCGAAAAATATGGCTCAGACACGCCGGATAGCTGACTACGGCAAGTAGCATCGCTCCGATCACAGCAGTCGCATAAATGAGGCAGTCTTTCCATTTCTGCCCCCAGCTTTTCTGCTCTGCACGTTCCAACAGCAGATACAGCTCCATCGCTGCTGCCAGGAAAAACAGATAAACAGCAAAATAGTAATGCGTCAGAAAACCAAGATAAACAACCGCCATCAGCGGCAGATAAAAGGAAAACCCGCGTTTTCTCTCCTGCAGGCTTTTTACATGCAGCCAGGTCACGAGCAAAATCCACAGAGCCAGAAGCATATACATTCGAACCAGCATAACGCCGGAATAAACCGCCGGGTTAAAACCATACAGGAGGCACACTCCGAAAATCATCACTCGCGTGATACGCTCCGGAACGTCCGCCGCCGTTACACAGTTCTGCGCTTTCCCACCAGGCGCAGCCGCGCTCCTCAGCGCACCCGTCACAATCCGCCGCGTCAGCTTCGCCAGCACACTCCAGCTCAGAACGAAAAGCACTATATTCAGTCCAATTCCTGACCATTTGCTGAACCTTCCGGGAAACAGCGAGCATACCGTATGCAGCAGCAGATAGTAAAACGGCGGATGCACGTCATAGGTCTGCATGCGCGTAACCGTCCCATACTGAAACCGCTGCCCCGGCAGAACCCGGAATTCGTCCGCAATCTCGCTGCCCGGCTTCCACTCCCGGTCGGTCGGCACCAGACCGATCGACACGTTGGAGGAATAATAGGAATAATATTCATCATAATGGAACCCTGCTTTTTTACTTCCAAAATAGAAAATCGCAATCAGCTGCACCAAAAGCAGCATACCAAGGATCAGATACCAGTTTCGTTTCTTCACATTCCCTCCTGCCCGCAGACGCAGATTTACGTTCTGCAGTTCTATCATGCGTTGTTTTTTGATAAACATTTCTTTTTATAATAGTACCATGTTCTATTTTAATTTATTTTTCTGCATAACTCAAGGAAGCATTCACACAGTTTCGTAAAACAATAGAATGCACGCTCTGCGAGCATTCTATTGTCATGAATTCAGTTCGTCCATGCCATTCTGCAGACACGTTCGAAGGAAGCAGAATAATTCGTGGATATAGCCTGTATCCCGACTATCTTCCACCTTTCAAAGAACTCTTAAAGGATCTGAGTGAGGCTTTATCGTATACAGGAATAATTAAGATTTAATATCGTTTTATGTAGTGACAAACCAATTTTGCTACGCTATAATTGTTACAGTTGTGTGACGCAGAGACGCTTCACACTTTTTCGCGCGGGCAGTTGGATATCCTGTGTATGGATTTCCGTTTCCCGCATTCGACGATTTATAAGAAAGAGAGGAACCAAAATGAAGAAACTGGCTGTATTTCTGCTGACCGGTCTGACATGCGCATCCATGCTGTTCGGCTGCGGAAGCAAAAATGACACCGTAGAAACCGTTCCGGTAGCTGAGGTGCAGGAAAGCACTGCCGCTCCTGCTGAAACAGAATCTGAGACGGAAACAGAAACCGTTGAGGAGGATGTTCCTCCGGAAGAAGGCATGGTAAAAAGTGACCTGACCGGCGAATGGATCAGCGGCGATCTCGCAGATCAGCGTCCGATCGCAGTTATGATCCCCGATGAAAATGCAGCGCTCCCGCACTACGGGCTTTCCAATGCTGATATCCTGTATGAATGCAGCGTAGAAGGCAACATGACCCGTCTGATGGCTGTTTTCAAGGATTGGAAAAACATTGAACGCATCGGCAATATCAGAAGCTGCCGCGATTATTATGTTTACTGGGCAAAAGAATGGGATGCAATTTACTGCCATATCGGCGGTCCGTTCTACATTCTGAACGCGATCAATGATCCTACTACCAATAATATCACCGGTGCTGTTCTGGCAAGCGACCCTTCCCAGAAAAAAGGTCTGTATGACGCAGCCTTCTACCGCACCAGCGACCGTAAAGCTCCGCATAATGCTTATACAAGCGGCGACCGTATCGACAAAGCCGCTCAGGCCCTCGGCTATTCCGAAACCTATACTGAGAACTATCAGAGCGATCACTTCAAATTCGCTTCCACAAACAATCCGAACACGCTGGAACAGTACGGAAGCAGTGCAATCCCTGCAACCAAGATCGATCTGGCAGGCGCTTACCCGATTACCAAGACCTATTTCGAATATAACGAAGAAGATGGTCTGTACTATCGCTTCCAGGGTATGCAGAAAGGCGACCAGAAGCATATGGACGGCGCCAATAACAAACAGCTGGCATTCAAGAACGTTTTAGTTCAGTTTGCTTATTATGAAACCCGTGATGCGAAGGGTTATCTGTCTTTCCAGTGCCACGACGACACCAAAGACGGCTACTACTTCACAAACGGCAAGGGCATCCATGTAACCTGGAAAAAAACCAGCGACTTCGCACCGACCAAGTTCTATGACGACAACGGCAACGAAATCGAAATCAACCCCGGCAAGACCAACATCTGTGTAGTTGAGCAGGGTAAATCCATTGATGCGGAATAATTTGTTCTGACGTATAAATCGCCCTATCCGGCAGGTATTTTTTAACTGCGGATGGGGCGATTTTTTCATTCTATTGTTTTATTTGCTTTCTACTTCACAAACAGGCAAATCTACTGGTACAACAACACTACAGTCTCATTTTTCAAGCCTCTTTCTGGTGATTTAAGAGTTCTTCTACCTCTGATGTAGTCATCAGAAGATCATCGGCAATCTTCTCTACGCTCTCGCCCCGCTGGTATTTGCCCGCTGCAAGGTTTGCAAGCCCTTTTACAATACCTTTGTCGATTCCTTGTTCGATTCCTTGTTCGATTCCTTTCGCCAGAGCTTCCTGATAAAGTTCTTTTGACCGATAACTTAACACCTTTCCTCCCATAACTTCAGCTACCTCCTTTTCCACATTTTTATATTTTGACGCCAGTTTTTCCACAACAGTACGGGACAGCTCGCATAGCGCTCCACCTGTGACTGACCTCATACGTCCGTTTTTACATTCCTGATCCAGCATTTCTGCCACCCTCTCGTATTCTCTTCTCAGTTTCTCAAGACGCTCTTCATCGCTGTCGATCTGCGACAGTTCTTTTTCATACCGGAAGATATAAAACGGAATCAGCATCCATAAACGCCGTTCAAAAATATCCTCCAGCGTGTAATTTTTTACTTTCAGAATCGGAATGCCATATTTTAATTCTTTCCTGGCTGCACGGATGCAGATTTTCAGTTCATCCGGCGTGTTTGGATTGCTTCTATTCAGTTTTTGTGAAAACAAAGGAAACGCATCTGCCGCTTCTGTTCATTTTCACGGTATTCACCAAGGTTTGCGCGCTTAATCTTCGGTTCATTGACTCACGGAAATCATTCGCCGATTCTGGCTTGAAAAGATAGAAGAAAGCCGGATACACCGCTATACGATGCTCCGCTTATAATAGATTATCTGATTTCCCGATTTCTAAAATATTCCTATCAGCAGGAACTGTAACTTTATTATACAAAATACTTTTTCCAAATTCAATCTGTCGCCATTCGAATTTATAAAAACTTTACAACGTATGTTACAGTTCACTCATGGTTTCTTGTGGGCAGATTCCATGCTCGCATGAGAATCTGCCCACAAGAAACCACGAAGGGAGCGCCATTTTATGAGCAAAAGGAGCTGCAAAGCAGCGAAAAGCATCGAAGATGCGTTTTTACGAATGGCGCGTGTGAACTGTAAACATAACATATGACTGCCGCGCAGGGAAATTCCCCTATACGGCAGCCATTTTTCAGTCTGTATTTTCTTCATACAATAAACTGCGTTCCTCTCCGGACAGACGCGGCACATACCAATTGTCGTCCGGATCATCCAGTGAGGAAACAATTTTGTTGGACACATACCGCACTGCAGCCGCAGCATTTTCCATCGGGCGCACGGTCACCTCATGAACGAGCGCTCTGGAACTTCCGAGATAGGGGAAAACAGCATGCACAGTGAGCGTTACCGTCCCGTCGTCATTTTTTTGAAACGCTGTCACCTCCGGGTACGGATGCTCCGGATACTCTGACTCATAAAATCCACGCGGATAATATTCATATGTGTCATCTTTCTCCCGGTAAATCGTTTTTTTGCGCAGGATATCTGTTTTTACATTTAAAAACTTCTGAATAACCGATTCGAACTCTTTTGACGGAATTCCGTACACTGTGCTGTTTCCAGCATTTTTCCCACTCTGCCACGGGATTTTCCGATGATATATCTGCGGATAAAAAACATCGAACAGATCATAAAAGTCCAGCTCTCCGAAATCCGTTTCATCCCAGTCTGTCAGAAACAGATTGTTGCATTCATAGCCGACCGGCAGGAGCGCTTTTTCGTTCCATTCCCGGCAGGCTTCGTCCAGAGGCTCCACCCGCAGCGCCGCATATTCCTTAACGTCGCTGAGCGTCATCACATACATCTCATCCAGCACCCCGGTTCCGGAAAACATCAGATAACCGTCCTCCGTATACGACCAACTGTCCGCTGTAAAATGTTCTTCCGTCTTTTTGCGCATCATTTCATCTTCATAATGATAATAATTGCGTGTCACATCGAGATTGCCTTCTGCCGCCTGCAGCTCGTACTCCACAAAGCCACCGTTCCAGTCAACTTCAACAATTTCTATCTGTGCCTCCTGCTGATCCGTCGCCCGCCTGCAGAAACGCTTTACCTCTGATGCTCGCACCATATCGACCCTATTTTTCTGGTCTACTGCAGGATATCCGTTTTCTCCAAACTGCTTTACGATATGTGCAATGGTCTCTTTTTCCCCGAGCCGTCCACTTCTGCCTGCTTCCCGATACAGCTCAAGACAAACATCTTCCATCCGTATCTTCGGCTCTTCATCCTCTTCCAGCACAATCACTGTTTCCGCTTCAGTATCCACATCCTGCCAGGTCTCTCGGGACGGTTTTCCACAGCCCTGCGCCACAAATGCCAGACTGATACACAACGTAACCATGCATATCAAAAACCTGCGATGCTCTGCGAATCTCTTTTGTTCTGTCTGCATAATTCGGCCCATCTTCCTCAGTTTCCGTCTTTCGTCGTAATTTCCATCAGCCTGTCTTCTTCGTCGTCTACGAAAGGATTTACAATTTCCTTCGCATCGACGCATCCCATGTTCTGATAAAAGGCGATCGTGTCTTCCGACGGAATTGCAGAAAGGAACAGTTTTTCCGCGCCGAGTTTTTTTGCATATCTGCATGCTTCCTGCAAAAGCAGCCTTCCTATTCCATGCCGTTTAAAGCGGTCGTCCACAAAAAGCAGCAACAGATTCGCATAGCTTGCCGTTTCACCCGCAAGATCTCCTCCTACGCAGCAAAAGCCTGCCAGCTGACCTTCGGGTAAAAAAGCCGCCATTACCGTCCCTCCGTTCTGAATTTTTTCCCGCATATATCCTGCAAGCCAGATTCTTTTTTCCGCATCCCATTCCCGCAAAATTGAAGCATCTTCAAGCTCCCATCCGGCATCTGTCCTGACCCATTTTCTGGTAATTTTCTGATGGTGCGCAAAATCTTTTAGGAAATCATCGGGGATGGTGGAAGCTGTAAAATTCGTAACCGATAATTTATTAAATAAAGTCATTCGTGTCTCCTGTCATATAAAAATCAGAAAACAGGGCAAGAGTCCTGCTCTCGCCCTGCGCTTCTTATTCAGGACAATAGAATGCTCGCAGAGCGTGCATTCTATTGTTTCACAATTGCTTTTTCAATCTCCGCGTTCACCCGTTCTCTTAAGGCTAGCAGCCATTCTTTTTCTTTGGGATAGCGCTTGAATGTGATCGGTTCGTCCGTTCCTTCTGCGATGATTTCACAGACTCTTTCCCTGCCGACCAGCGATTCCAGCAGTTCAAACGCACGCACATCCTGCATCACCTGCTGCATCAGCATCAGGCGGATAGATTCCTCCGGTACACCGTCCTCGCCGGGATAAACCAAAAATGCATCGCCGGACGGAAATGCTTCTCCCGCGTCCGTTACCGCATACGGATTGATGTGCTTGATCGAATACTGGCTGTTATAAAAGTTAAAGCCCCAGTGCAGAAATCCACTGATTTTATACAGATACAGCTGCACACCGAGGATTCTGGTACGCGCAGAAGGCATCGCCATGAACCGGTTGGAAACCTCCTTCCACTGTCCGGTGCAATAATAGGTCCACAGTCCTTCCATTCCTCTTTCCAAAAACGGCTCCATGCAGTTTGTTCCGGGTGCAAACAGATCGACCAGGCCTTTTTCACAAAATCCAACATCAGAAAGCGCATCAATCGTATGAAATCCCTGAATATAGGGTAGTACCATTTCCCGCGCTTTTTTATAATCCTCTAAAATCTCCTCGCCGGGTTCATCTGAAATATGGAAAAAGACTTTATCCTGCAGTCCCTGTTCTTTCAGGAAATCTGTCAGGGCAGTCAGATATTGTGCCAGAAAGTCCGCATATTCCGGGCTCTGTGCATCCGTGTGCCAGCCAAACTTATGGCAAAGCGTGCCGTCCTCCCAGACCATAATCTTCGGTGCGCACTTAGCGCCCCACTGGGTAAACAGATGCGCCATTTCAAAATGCGTAATTCCGGCAAAGCGGCAAATTCCGATCCAGCGCTCCAGTTTCGAAAAATCGAAGCTATAGGTATCACCGTCCTTGCGGATGTCCAGCAGCTGAACCGTCGTGCGCTCGCCGCCGACCGCAGTGTCCAGAGGCGGTGTAAATACGGGTGTCAGAATCGTATTGATGCCACGCGCCGCATACAGGCGGATAAAGTTTTCCAGAATCTTCCAGTGTTCTTCGCTGAACGGTTTTACATGATAATAGTCTGCCAGACAGTCAGAATGGAACCATTCCGTATGCAAAAGCTTCTGCGGCGGAAGCGACGCATCGACCACATGCAGGTCTGCTTTTAACGTCTCTTTTTCTCCGTCCTCAGTTTCCGTTTCGATCATAATGGCATAGTCCCCGCCTGCAAGCTCCGCATCGACCGTCACATCCAGCCACAGGCTGCGCCACTGTCCGGGCACTTCTTTTGTCAGATATTTTTTGTCCGCACCATCGTCCTCTGTATCCAGATCGCGCAAAAGATCCGGATACATCCCGGGTACGATGCGCAGATAGTTATCGTCCTGCTCCTTATGGCACGGATAAGCCGAAGGAACCAGCTCAATCCGGCGCAGTCTCGTCTCAATTTTTTCCGGCGCTTTTACGGAAACCTTCCAGTAACGTCCCCAGTCTGCCGCCCCCAAATATGCAATCACACAGGATACGGTTTCCCGATGCAGCGTTGAAAGGCGAATGCTCCCCTGTCCATCCGGCACTTCATCTGCGAACACCTTTGTCAGCGTGTCCGTAATTTTCCAATTGTTCCCCATGAGTTCCTCCTTGCCCCCTGATTTTGTATACGCTGTCTGCAAATTCAGTCAATATGGGCGCTTTTTGCGTCTGCACTAAGCGTATCATAAAAAGGGCAAATCGGCTATGGTTTCTTTTTATTCCAATGTCTTGTCGCTAAATAAACAGCGTGCATCCCTGTTTCCGGAAATGCTCGATTTTTTCATCCAGCACACACTCTTTTATTCCGAACTTTTCTGCAAGACAGCTTTTACACAGAAACGATGTACTGCCCCGGTTGACAAATTTCCGATAAGCTCCCCGATCCAGCTGGGTCAGCTCCTTTCCGCATTTCATGCAGGTGTCCATTACAGATCAACGACCTTGCAGCGGTAGACTGCACAGCCGTAAGGCTCCAAGGCCTTACGGACCGTTCCGTTGAGCGAAGGCAGATCTTCCCCGGTCCAGACCTCCTTCATCTGCAGGGTTTTGCCGGTGCTCATCGGAAGACCGACTTCGTCCAGATTCAGATTTGCTACCACGCTTTCGTCCTTTAAGTTGAAGAAACCGATTGCCAGATCGCCATTGGAAAGCTGTCTGGAATAAATGAGGACATCGTCTCCACTCCAGATTCCGTCCAGACGGATCGGCTGACGGCACAGAGGATCCTGATTGATCGCAATCAGTTCTTTATTTTCCAGAATCTTCTTCGTCTCTTCGTTCATATTACGGATATCGCAGCCAATCATCAGCGGAGAGCCAAACAGCGCCCAGATTGAATAATGCGTTCTGTACTGAACGTCGTTGCAGCCGCCTAAACCAACGTTTCCTTTGCCGTACATGCCGACAACCAGCATATCCATATCATTAAAGCAGCCGACGCTATGATACGGATGAAGCTTTGCCTGCTGTTTGGTCAGATCCTTGATCGATTCCCAGCTGTCGAAAACATCGCCGGTGGAACGCCACATGCTCGCGCCGGTTTCCTTAATCCATTCATGCGTCTGATCTGCGCCCCAGGAGCATGCGGAAAACAGGATATCCCTGCCGCAATTTTCCAACGCGATGCCCATTCTGCGGTATAAATATTTGCCCGGAATGATGTTGCTGTGATAGCAGTAATCGTATTTCAAAAAATCCACACCCCAGGATGCAAATGTGTCTGCATCGATAAATTCATGCTCGAAGCTGCCTGGATATCCGGCACAGGTCAGGTTGCCCGCACAAGAATACATACCAAATTTCAACCCTTTGGAATGCACGTAATCCGCAACCGCTTTCATGCCGTGTGGGAACTTCTCCGGATCTGCAATCAGACGGCCTTCCTCGTCTCTCTTTCTTAAAGACCAGCAGTCGTCAATGACCAGATACTCATATCCGCAGTCCAAAAGCCCCTGCTCCACCATTTTGTCCGCAGTTTCCATGATCAGTTTTTCATTGATATTCTCACCAAATGTGTTCCAGCTGTTCCAGCCCATCGGCGGCGTTAATTTTACCATACCCCTTGACCTCTCTTTCGTTATCCGTTATCGTGATTGTAGCATGACACTTTTATTCTCTTCCATGGGTTTTTGTTGCAAATACATGGATTATTTATTCACGTCAGGACAATGCCGGAGGTATGTGCCCAAAGGCCGCTGCAGACTGTCTGCAGGAGGTTTTTAGACATCATCCCCGACATCCTGTAAATCAGGAGGTCTCTTTATGAATTCATCTGTTTTTGGGTCCGATTCCCAGCCCGGTCTCACCCTGCTCGCCACAGGCAGGCAGGACTGCAGCGATCTGCATTCCTGGGGACCCGGCGTCCGCCCGGTCTATATCATCCATTATATTCTGCGCGGGCAGGGCTTTATCGAATATCATAAAAAAACTTTCCCCGTTCACACCGGCGAAAGCTTTCTGATTTATCCTTATGATACGATTCGCTATTATCCTGACCCAGGGAATCCATGGGAATATACCTGGCTGGAATTTACCGGAAAAGAAGCTGCCTCTCTGCTCGATCAGACCGCCTTTTCCCCTGCCGCGCCCGTCTGTCCCGCGATCTGCCCGGCCCGGCTCCGACAGCTTTTTGCCGATCTGCAGCCCCTCGACCTTTATCACCAGAACCGCAACGAAGCAAATGGCATACTCCGCACGCTGCTCGGTCTTTATGCCGATTATGCCCCGGCACCCGGTCTGCCCGACTCTCCTGCTTCGTCCCTTCTGGCAAATGCAGTTTTTCTGATCCGCTCCAATTTTCATCATGAGTACTTCCACACCGAACAGCTTTGTCAGATGCTCGGGGTCAGCAGAAGCACGCTCTACCGCGCCTTTCAATCTGAACTGAACATTTCTCCCGGCGAATTTTTATCGAATTTCCGCATTCATCAGGCATGTCGCCTGCTCGAGCTCGGCAATTCCGTCAAAACAGCTGCTGTCTCCTGCGGCTTCTCGGATGCTTTTTACTTCTCCCGGGCATTTCACCGACGTATGGGCGTCTCACCGTCAGATTACCGCAGGCAGCCGCAAAAGCAGGACGCCGGAAGCGAATATTCGCGGCTGGTGTTCTGACCGGCGGAACGCACAACCATGCGCTGCGGCACAGTCTGCAGGGCGATCTCTCCAGGTACAGCGCAGCGCCTCACCAACGCCGTTCCGTCCAATGCGGTTTCGCGCGCTGCAGCGTCTTCTGCCCCGATCAGTGGCTCTGCAGCTTTTCACCTGACCTCAAAGCCTTCCTCATAGCAAAGTTCACGGTCCTCCTCTTCCACAAACTCTACGACAATCCTGCCACGCTGACTGATACGCTCCACAAACGAGTCTACCAATTCGGCCTGTCCCTGCAGCTCTGCTTCCACACGTCCATCCGTTAAATTTTTCACCCATCCGGTCAGCTGCAGCTCTTTTGCCAGACACAGCGCGCTGTAGCGAAAGCCCACCGCCTGCACGCGTCCTGAAAAATAAATATGCTTTCGGATGCAGCCGGCTTTCTTCAACTGCTCCCGCTCTGTCTCCGAGAGTTCGCTTGCCAACTCTGTATCCCACTTCTCTGCGCATTTCGCTTCTGCAGACGGCTCTGGTTTTCTTCTTCCAGCTCTGGCAAAGAGTCTTTCCCAAAAATCCATATATTTCCTTTCTCCTTTGTGGTGCGGTCCGAAATATGCCCGTACACAGTCCGTAAGTTCAGCGCTGCGTTCCGACATGTCCGCAGGTTGCGCTCTGTCTCAGGTTTTCAACCGTGTCCGCAGACTGCGGAAAAAATCTTTCAGCATCTGGCTGCATTCTTCTTCCAGCACGCCCTTAAACAGGCTGACCTGATGATTAAATGCCGGTTCCTGCAGCAGGTTATAGATTGATCCTGCGCAGCCTGCCTTTGGATTCATGCAGCCGATCATAACCTCCGGAATCCGCGCCTGTACGATGGCTCCGGCACACATCTGGCAGGGCTCCAGCGTCACATACAATGTGCAGTCTTCCAGCCGCCAGTCACCCAGCTTTTTGCTCGCCCGCTTAATCGCTGTGATCTCCGCATGCGCCAGTGTGCTTTTGTCCGTATTTCGTCGATTATAGCCCCTGCCGATCACCTGTCCGTCATGCACGATCACGCAGCCGATCGGCACTTCGCCGAGCGCTGCCGCTTTTTTTGCCTGTCGGATCGCATCCTTCATATATTTTTCATGTATCGGGCGCTTTTCTTCCTGCTCCCGAAGCCACTGATCTTTTTTCGCCTGCTTCGCAGCCTGCCGCGCCGCTTCTTTTTCCTCTTCTGTACGGATTCTTGCCATAATTGCTCCCTGTGTTTCGAATATAAAATATCAGCTTTTCATGATCTGTACCGAGAACGCCCAGAAATCTGCTGAATGTTTCCAGAAAAAGCATACCAGCCCCTTTTCATTCCCGCAAGTGGGTTTTTGCTGTCTGCCATTTTTCCGATCATTTCTCCCGCCGGTTCGACTACCCTTGCTTAAATCTCCACCCGCTTCATATAATACCCGTAATCACCCGGCGATGCGGATTCTTTTTCACCCTCAAAGGCTTCGAATCCGAACATTTCCGCCACCATTTTTTCCCGGTCGTAAAAATTGCCGGGCACACCGATATAATACTGCCATGCATCCTTTTGCCGGATTCTGCCCAGAATCAGATGACGGTAATTATAGTAGCCGTGCAGCAGGAAGCTGTTATGTACTAACTTCTGGTATTCCTTGCACAGAACCACAAAATCCTTCGGCGCAATGGAAAGATATTCCCGACTGTCGCGGAACGGATGAATTTCCGGATACATCGTGCACAGCTGCTCCCATTTATCCGCGCTGCAGACCGGCTCACGCGATGGAGAGGACGGCGATTTCGGCGCAGCGGAAGGAAAAGGAATCGTCGGCTCGGACGCTGACACAGATGGCGCTTCCAGAGTAGGCTGCTGTTTCGTTGCCGCGGGCTCCTTCGCCATAGCGGATTGCTCTGTTGCCGCGGGCTCCTTCAACATGGCGGATTGCTCTGTTTCAGCGGGCTTCATCAACATGGCGGATTGCTCTATTTCGGCAGGCTCCTTCGGTGTGGACTGCTTTTCCATCTCGCTGCCGCGCCGCTCCGGATACGGAATAATTTCTCCAGCTCCGGGCTGCCGGGGTGAATTTGTCTGCGATGACCGCGCCTCCATCTGTTGGAACTGATCCCCTTGTACCTGCGATTGCTGCTGCAGCTGCAGCGTCTCTCTCTGTGCCGGAATTTCGACCGGTTCGTGCCAGTTTGCAATCAGCATTCTTTTTCCGGACAGTAAAATCCGAAGCTGCGCAGTCTGCTGCCAGCTTTCCTCCCGGCTGTTATCCAATTCGCCCGGCTCCGGCATCCGCCACACCATGCAGCAGTTTCCGTTGCCGCCCTGCAAACTAATCCTTCCGACCGTTCTCTCATGTTCTTCCTGTAACCGAAACTCCCCGCAGTCCTTGCCCGGAAGGTTTTTAACTTTTACTTCCATCCGGTTGTGTCCGTTTTGTTCCTCTATTCTGACAAATCCGGCATTTTTGATTTTTACGCCGTCTTCCAGATAATCCAGATATGCGATTTGTTTTCGATATTCCGCCATGCCTGTCCTCCTTTTTCCATCCCATTCGTTTTTCAGAAAACCTGATAGTAACTTATGCCCCTACTCTGCATTTTATGATTCCTGTTCTGTATGGGTTGGCAAAATCATATACTCCGGTAACAGATATTCCTGCAGAATGGAGCTTCCCATGGCAAATGTTCTCGCACATCTTTCCTCCATCCTCATTCCTGCCGTGATCTTCTTCATCATCGGCTATGGGTGGATTCATAAATGCAATCTCTACGACAACTTTATAAACGGCGCAGCGGACGGTCTGAAAACGGTCGTCGGCATCGTCCCAACGCTCATCGGGCTGATGATGGCAGTCGGGATTCTGCGGGGCTCCGGGTTGCTGGATCTTCCGGGAAAGCTGCTGCAAAAATACGCCGCTGACAGTTCCATAAGCGGTATGTTCCCGGAGTTTTTCCCGCTCATTTTCATCCGCCTGTTTTCTTCTTCCGCAGCGACTGGACTGGTGCTTGATATTTTCAAAACCTACGGGACAGATTCTCTGGCAGGACGCATCACGTCGATTCTGATGAGCTGCACAGAAACCTGTTTTTACACGATGTCTGTTTATTTTATGACGGCGCGCGTTTCCAAATCCAGATATACGCTGGCAGGCGCGCTGCTTTCTACCGCCGTCGGTGTCATTATGAGCGTGCTGCTGGTATATCTGATGTAAATTTCCACAAAAACAGCGGACAGCTGCGCATCGAACGATGTATGACTGCCCGCCTGCAAAATATGCTTCTGTTCAGCATCCAAATGCTATATCAACAATCTATCTCCGATCCATCGCCCTGCAAAAAATCACTGCCGCAAACGTACTGACAAGTGTCGCCAGCACCGCAGGACCGACCACTGCGGCGGGGCTTGCGCTTCCGTACTGGCTTCGATAGGCGATCATGTTGACCGGAATCAGCTGCAGGGACGAAATATTTAAAATCAGAAACGTACACATTTCATTGCTCGCCGTATCTTTTGGAACGTTTTTCAGATACCCCGTCTGTCTCCGTTTTTCTTCCAGCTGTGCAAGATCCTCCATCGCCTTTAAGCCCGCCGGAGTTGCCGCCCAGCCAAGTCCGAGGACGTTTGCAACAATATTGGTGGAAATTGACTCCCGCGCCGGATGATTTTTCGGAATCCGTGGAAATAAAAACGACACAAAAGGGCTGATGCCGCGCGTCAATGCAGCAATCAGCCCCGCCTGCTGTGCGATTTTCATCAGACCTGTCCAAAGTCCCATGATCCCGCACATCGTAATACATAAATCCACAGCTTCCCCGGCACTTTCCAGGGCGGCGTTGGACACCGCCTCCAGATTGCCGGTAAAAGCTCCGTATAAGATTCCAAGAACAATCATTCCTGCCCAGATTGCATTCAGCATCGCGTTACCCGCTTTTCTTTCAGCCTATGCAAAACAGGAAAGCGTTATGCCTCTCCCTCCTCGATCGCAGCTTTGCGGCTGTTGATCCTACGGATAATTTCCATATCGAACTTAGGCTTTCTGCCATAGGTATAAAGACCGTTCATTTCCTGCTCTACATCGTACAGCTGGGTGTAGCAGAAGCCGAACATCTTCGGATTGTCCAAAAGCACATCCGTCAGACCCTTATAACGTGCAAGGAACTCTTCCTCGGTTCTGGGTCCGTCGCCGTAGCCCCAGCTGTCCTTATTCACGCCCTCAACATCCCACTTGATGCCGCCGTACTCGCTGATGAATACCGGAATACCGACAATCTGTTTCTGTCTCGGCGCATGGTTATCCCATGCCAGAATGCCGTCCTTTGCATAGCTCTCATAATGACTTGCGAACTCTTCCGGGTTCTGCTCGTAGTCGTGCAGATCGTAAATATCAGTAATAACATGGAAATTGCCGCTGGTATCGATGCATGGTCTGGTCGTATCGTAGAGCTTCGTCATCCGATAGACAATTGCCAGAAGGTCGTCATCCTGCTTGCGCCCTTCATAATCCCATGTCTCGTTAAACGGGCACCAGCCGATGATCGCCGGATGATTGAAATCCCTTTCAACCGCTTCCATCCATTCAGGCAGGAAGTTTTTCAATCCATCCGGTGCGCTCGGATCCATCCCCCAGTTACCCTGCTCGCCCCATACAAGATAGCCCAGGCGATCGCAATGATACAGGAAACGGGGCTCGAACACTTTTTCATGCAGACGCGCGCCGTTGAAGCCTGCTGCCATCGACAGCTTCACATCGTTTTCCAGTGCTTCATCGGTAGATGCGGTATAAATGCCGTCCGGATAAAATCCCTGATCCAGAACGAGTCTCTGGAACACGGATTTTCCGTTAATCAGCACCTTTTCCCCGGAAATTGTGACATTGCGCAGTCCGAAATAGCTGTGAACAGTATCTTTCCCAAAAGTAATTGTCAAATCATACAGTCTGCCTGCTCCAGCCTCCCACAGATGCACTTCGGAAAGAGGCAGCGTCACAACAACATTTCCGCCAGCAGTTGTGGTTTCCGCCTGGCCACAGCGTCTTCCTTCATAAAACGCTTCTGCGCAGAACGATCCGTCGCCGACAGTCACCGCTTCGATCGTAATCGTGCCTGCTTCCACGTTCGGAAAGAAGCGTGCTTTTTTCACATAATTTTCCGGCACGAACTCAAGCCAAACCGTCTGCCAGATACCGGTGGTTCTGGTGTATTCACAGCCATGGGAATAGTAGAGCCCACTCTGTTTGCCATGGGGCTGTTTGCCGCTTCTCAAATCGTCCTCTGCGTATACGGCGATATCGTTTGCACCGGCCTGTACATAAGCCGTGATATCGAATGTAAAAGAGGTATAACCGCCTTTATGCCGTCCAACCTCTGTTCCGTTGATCCATACGCGCGTATCATAATCCACCGCGCCAAAATGCAACAGAACGCGTCCTTTTACCTCCACTTCGGTCAGTTCTACGGTCTTATGATACCATACGGCATCCATGTAATCCTTATAGCCGATTCCGCTCAGATCGCTTTCCGGGCAAAACGGAACGATGATCTTTTTCTCCCAATCCTTCTTTTCATAAAAACAACGGTCTACGCCGCTTTTACCAAAGTCGAAAGAAAAATCCCATTCTCCGTTTAAGTTTTTCCATGTGCTTCTTTCCCACTGAGGAAGCGGATGCTCCGGCCTGGGCATTGTGTTCATAATGATAGTTCCTCCTTTTATAAATCCCCTGCTCTGTCGTTGTGCCTGAAAAAGGAATATTTTCAGGCATCTGTTCTTTTTCAGAATACACTCACACAAGCCTCCGAACAATCAAGAAAACACCATAAATCCCTGTAAAATTGCACAATCCTCTTTTTCCGTCAGATGCCCTCGCCATCAAATGCAGGAATAAAGCTTTCCTGCGCCGTTTCCTGATCCTGAATAAAGCCGTTTTCGATTCCGTTTTCTATCGCGAAATCAATCAGAGCTTCGTATTCGTCCTCCGTCAGACGGCGCTGCAAGCCCGTAAGGCAGGCGCTTTGCGTAAGCTTTGGCAGCGTCTTCTCCAGCACAGACGAAATCGGCGTATACTGATTCATCAGACTGATATAAATCCGCTCCCCATAGGTTTTTAACAGATAGGAAAGCACTCTCTTCGAATCTGCCTCCTGTCCCGGCAGGGCGAGATGCCGCACGATAACGCCTTTTTTCATTAAAAATTCTGCGTCCTCGTCGGCTTCTTCACATGCATCATTCATCTGCGCTGCTAAAAGCAGCGTCCCATCCGGCGCTGCAAAAACCGGCTCGCCGACCTGTCTGACCATCTCTGCAATCGCCGCTGTTGCTGTTTCAAAATAATCCGGCGCATTCGAAAGCAGCCCGGAAAGCGCTGCAGATTCATATTTCAGATCGGGCAGATAAATATCCACAAGCCCGTCCAGCAGCTGCAGCGTGCTGACTTTTTCATAAGAGGAGGTATTGTATACAATCGGGATCCGCAATCCTTCCCGCTTTGCCGCCCGCAGCGCCGGAACAATCAGCGGTACAAAATGCGTCGGTGTCACGAGGTTGATGTTGTTCGCGCCCTTTTCCTGCAGTTCCAGAAAAATTTCTTTCAGGCGTTCCACCGAAATTTCCCGTCCGGCTTCTCCTGCCGCAATATCATGGTTCTGGCAAAACACGCACCGCATCGAGCAGCCGCCAAAAAACACTGCACCCGAACCTGCCGTGCCCGAGATGCACGGTTCTTCCCAGTAGTGCAGCGCTGCTCTTGCCGCCCGCAGCGTCCCCGTCTGCAGGCAGTAGCCGATCTGCCCCGCCATACGATTGACGTGGCAGTTACGCGGACAGAGTGTGCAGTCTGTCAGCAGCTTTTCCAGATTTTCCGGCAACGGTAGCGTCCCGCTGTTATCCTTTTTGATCGTTTCCACGTTTTATTTCCTCTTTCTCTTCGTCTTGATACAATTCCATTCCCGGGAATGAAAAACGAGTGAACTATAACTAAAAAACGCCCGGAGAAATTCTCTTCCTCCGGACGCCCATATTCTTCCGGGCTTCTCCCGAAAGACTGTTCTCTTTTTCAAAGACCGTGCGGCACGCTTCGAACCGAAACCCATATCCGTTACCTTTACAGTTAACTCCGCCAGGCACCCTTGCGGCACACGGGAATTTCTGTTTAGTGCTGCTTTGTTCCCAACCTGACACGGTTCACAGACACCCGTTGCGCAAGACCCAAACTTCATCGCCACTTGTAAAGGGCAGCAATATGAGCCAAAAGCCCTCGGCGTACCATCACCCCTGCTATAGCGGATTTCAGGTTCAGGGGGCCGCTGCTCCCCCGGCTGCACGGTGGTTACAGTATAATCATTTTCCTGAGATTTGTCAATCAGATTCCGTTCAGCTCGATCAGTTCCTTCACTTCCAGCAAATCCTGCACACAGTAATCATAAATCTGACGAATTTCCTCGTCCGGCTGTACCATATCCGGCACCATAACCGCCGTCATTCCCGCAGCCGCAACCGCACGGATTCCATTAAAGGAATCCTCGATTCCCATCGCATTTTCCGGCAAAACGCCGACTTCCTCACAGGCTTTTAAATAAATATCCGGCTCCGGCTTACTTTTTTCCACCATATCACCGGAAACAATTTCCTGAAAATATCCGCTAAGGCCGGTGCGCTCCAGATGCTTTCTGACAAGCGGGCCTTTCGTAGACGATGCGATCGCCGTTTTGATCTGCTTTTCCTTCAGATATTTCAGTAGCTCCCTTACACCCTTTTTAATTGGAAGCTCCCGTTCCAGACTCTCCTGAAACAACGCCATAAACCGTTCCCGATATTTTTCATAAGGAAAGGTTCCATTCGGATACCAGGGCTCCTCCGTCTCCATAATATGTCTGCGAAGTGACGCTTCATTTCGTCCGCAGCCGCCATAGACTGCTTCCTCCGCCAGCGTGAGTCCCAGCTGCTTTGCCGCCTCAAAACAGCATTCGCAGCTCATTCGCTCCGTATCGAACAGAACGCCGTCCATATCAAAAATTACCGCTTCCAGCTTTTTCATTTTAATCCTCCATCACACCAGTCCCATTGTCCGGAAAATAAACAGCCATCCAGTCATCGTCAACGCAGAAAACAATGTTGTCAAAACAACGACGCTGGATGTCAGCGTGCCGTCGTGCCCCATATTTTTCGCCATAACAAAGCAGCTCACCGTGCTGGCAGAGCCGAGCATCACGATCAAAGCAATCAGATGCTCATGTGTATAGCCGAGCATCACGCCAATTGGAAGAAAAATTGCCGCCAGACCGATCAGCTTGATAAAGGTTGCAACAATCGCCGGTTTGATTTTTCCGGCAGCCTGCTTTAAATCGAACGAAGCACCCAGCGCCATCAAACCAAGCGGGGTCGCCAGAACGCCGACATTGGAAACCGTTTTGTCCAGAATTTTCGGCATCGGAAGGCGCAGTCCCGACCAGATCATACCGGCTAAAATACCGAGTATAATCGGGTTTGTTACAATTCCCTTTCCTGTCTTTAAAAGCAGCGCCTTGTCCACTTTTCCGCGCTCCGGCTTTAAAATCGACAGAATAACGACTGCCATCACATTGTAAAGCGGCACGGTTCCGATAATCATCAGCGGCGCCATTCCGGCGTTTCCATAAATGTTCTGAATGATCGCGATTCCCATCAGCGCCGCGCTGCTCCGGTAAGACGCCTGCACGAACTCGCCCTGAATGGATTTATCCTTTAATAAGAGGGAAATCAGGTAACAGATCCCGATTCCGAGAAATGTTGCAGCAAAACAGTACGCAACATAACCCATATCCCAGACTTCCGCAAGGTCAACTGTCGCCAGATCTTCAAACAGAAGCGCCGGCAAAGCCACCTGAAAGACAAATTTGTTAAGGCGTTTTGTAAAAAGCTCGTCTATCCAGCCGATTTTCTTAAACAGACACCCCAGCATCATCGTCAGAAAAATCGGTACCGTCGCATTCAGACAAAAAAGGAGATTTTCCATTCTTATAAAACCGCCTTTCCGGTCAGGTAAAAGTTCGACCATGCCCGGTTCCCTACAGCATCCTTTAATTCTACCCTTACAAACGTTTCATGCGGTTGGATCTCATAAACGGCTTCTTCCACGCATTCCCCGACTGTCGCGCGATCGTCCGACCATACCGCATCCGTGAAAAAGACGATTTCCTTCACCGGCGTGCTGTGCACGATCAGACTGTTATCCTTTTTCTCAATCCAAAAACGCGGCCCCTGGGATGCATAAAAACGCCCCTGAGCAATCGCTTCCAGGATTGCATCGCGGCTCAGCTCATCCGCCTGCACCATCAGGTAAGATTTTGTTTCGTCGCCTGTGTACTGATGCGCGTCGTCCGCTGCCATGCAGGGCAGCACATATCCCTGCGCTGCCAATTCATCCAGGATGATGCCCGAATAGGGTCTACAGTTCCACGGCACGCCCGACGTCGTATTATAAATCTCGCAGCCGTCCAGATCTTTTAACAGACGCACCTCGCTCGCCCGGTTCATCGACCACGCCGGATGTGCCAGAATTGCAATGCCTCCGGCTTCATGAATCCGATCGATCATCAGCTGCGCCTGCTTTTCTTGTAATTCCGGTCCTTTTTCCAGCTTCGGCTCCTTCTGCATACCGATTCCGACGACATGATAAATGCCGTCCCGGACATTGTTGCCAACGTCATATTCTGCCCCGCTCAAAAGCAGAAAATTTTCCTCCTGGCGCTCTTCTCCCATAAACCAGTGATCTGTCAGGGCAAGAAAGTCGTAGTCTTCCTCTCGATACAGCCTGATAACTTCTTCCGGCGACAGACGACCGTCAGAATTGGTGGAATGAGTATGGAGATTTCCTTTATACCATTTTTTTCCGAATTGATCTGTTATCATAGATTCTTTTGTTCCCCTTTTCTTTTTGCTTCGATCCGTGCTCCCACACCGGGAGCCTCGTCATGTGATTCCCGTTTGAACACTTTTCATGCTCTCATCGTAGTGTAGCATGACGATTTTTGATCTGCAAGTCCTGCTTTCCTGTTCCGTCGAATCTTCCTGAGACCTGCCTTGCATCTTTCTCCTGTTTTGCTTATAATAGGGATAAATACGTCCCTACTATTTGTTTTAGGAGGTACTATGGATTCGAAAGACCTTTACAAAGAACTGGAAAAAGATAACGCTGCCCAGATCATTCTCGCCCTCTCAAAGCTCTACAACCAACTGCGCCAGCAGCGGCTGGTCAAATGGGTCGAAGCCTATCCGGAATACTGGCACATGCTCTGTAATCCTGCTTCCCCGGAAACGGCCCGAAGCGTTACGCCCGAAATCGCCGAGCAGGTAATGAAAACACTGCAGGAATACGATCAGACCGAGCTGCAGATGGTCTGGCTCTTCCGCTATGGAACGCTGCTCGATGTTTTCGGAAATGCTACGGATGAAAAGATACAATAGAATGCACGCTCTGCGAGCATTCTATTGTCATGAATAAAAAACGGCGCATATTTTTCCAAAATTTTGCTATTCTATTTTCTTCCAAAATAAATTTGAATTTTTTTACGAAAAAGCTTGCCAAGCAGAAGAAACTGTGTTATTATAAATTTCGTCGCTGAGATACATCAGCGAGAGAAAAATGCGACAGTAGTACAGTTGGTAGTACGCCACCTTGCCAAGGTGGAGGTCGCGGGTTCGAGCCCCGTCTGTCGCTCTTCTAAAAAGACAGTATACAATAGAATGCACGCTTTGCGAGCATTCTATTGTCATGAACAAGCGGTTTCCGAGGATTCGGTAGCCGCTTATTTTTCGCATTTTCCATCAGTAACAACGTTCCGAAAATCATATTCCATCTTTCCTCTCATTTCTGCGCACGCTTTTTTGTGCATACCGAGTTTGCGTCAAGTGCACGCAAACACAAATCTCGTTCTTCCCCCTACATTGACAACTAACTATAGGAATGCTAGAATAATTTGGCATAAGGCATAATTGAATAAATGCGTAAGGTGTCAGACCATATGCGTCTGGTGAAAAGGGAAGCGGGTGCAAATCCTGCGCGAACTCGTCACCGTGATTCGCAAGCGACGGCTTATTACCACTGGGAGACCGGGAAGGGAGTCGAAGCGTCAGAGCGTTCAGTCGGGAGACCTGCCTTTCGCAGTACAGGAATGAAAAGTTACCGTTCACCCGCGCCATTCGCAAAACCCGCGTCTTCGACGCTCTCCGCTGCTTCGCAGCTCATTTTTGCTTACAAAACGGTACGAGTGAACGGTAACAATGAAAATTCATGCCACGAGAAACTGGCAGTACGAAATCTGCAAAATCAGAAACACTTCTGGTTTTATTTTGTTGCGCTCCGAGATTCGAAGCTATGGCTCCGCGCTATGGAGTTGATTCAGCGATCCAACTTTGCACATTTCGCCTTTCTTCTCTTTTTTCAACGGCATCTGAACGAAAATTTCCCGTATCACTCATTTATCGCCATATCCACACATTGTTGGGACAAAATTTTATTGTCCTCTGATACCGGATTGCCCGACGCCCGTCGTTTCTGCAATCCGAACCTATTCCCAAGGAGGAACTTATGAAAAAGAAACTGATCGTACTGATGTTATCCATGTCGATGACTGCTGCGCTGGTTTCCGGATGTGGCTCTACAGCTGAAACCGCTGTGGAATCCACCGCAACTGAAACTGTGCAGGAAACTGCGACGGAAGCGGAAACCGCTGACGCAGAATCTGACCAGGAAGCCGCAGACAAAGTAGCTGCCCTGATCGACCAGATCTATGTTCAGGAAAGAAACGACAACACCGATGAGCAGTGTGCCGAAGCAAAGGCAGCATGGGATGCGCTGACGGATGCTCAGAAAGAACTGGTAGAAGGCGAAAACGCCGATCCCGATTATTTCGGAAGAGATACCGGCGACGCTTCCAAGGATGATCCCTTAAACGCAGATGAGATCGGGGAAAACGAACTGCTTGTTGTAAGCTTTGGTACTTCCTTTAACGACAGCCGTGCAGAGGATATCGGCGGCATCGAAAAAGCACTGCAGAAAGCATATCCCGACTGGTCCGTAAGACGTGCATTTACTGCCCAGATCATCATCAACCATGTGCAGGCACGGGATGGTGAAAAAATCGACAACATGGATCAGGCACTGCAGCGTGCTGTTGATAACGGTGTAAAGAATCTGATCGTACAGCCTACTCATCTGATGCACGGTGCAGAATATGACGAACTGAGCGAAGCGGTTGCAAGCTACAGCGACAAGTTTGAATCCGTATCCATCGCCGAGCCTCTTCTGGGTGAAGTGGGCTCTGCAGACGATTCCGTAAACAGTGATAAAGAAGCGGTTGCAAAGGCAGTTACAGCAGAGGCAGTAAAAACTGCAGGCTACGAAAGCCTTGACGCTGCAAAGGAAGACGGAACTGCTTTCGTATTCATGGGACACGGAACCTCTCATACCGCAAAAATCAGTTACAGCCAGATGCAGAACCAGATGAATGCCCTCGGATATGACAATGTATTCATCGGCACTGTAGAGGGCGAACCTGAAGATACTGCATGCGAAGCAGTGATCGAAAAGATTCAGGAAGCCGGCTACAAGAAAGTAATTCTCCGTCCTCTGATGGTTGTTGCCGGCGACCATGCAAACAATGATATGGCTGGCGACGATGATGACTCCTGGAAGAGCCAGTTCGAAGCCTCCGGCGTATTTGACAGCATTGAAACCCAGATCGCCGGTCTTGGACAGATCCCTGTCATCCAGGATTTATATGTTTCCCACACACACGCTGCTATGGAAGAGCTCGGCACATCGGCTGCATCCAACTCTGACACTACAGATGCTGTCCTGGAAGATGGAACCTATGAAGCAGAGTTCAAAACTGACAGCGGCATGTTCCATGTAAATGAAGCAAACGACGGAAAAGGTGTCCTGACTGTAAAAGATGGACAGATGTCCATTCACATCAGCCTGACCTCCAAAAACATCGTAAACCTGTTTGTCGGCAAGGCTGCTGACGCCAAAAAGGATGGTGCAGAGCTTTTACAGCCCACCACTGATACCGTAACCTACGATGACGGCACGACCGAAGAAGTAAACGGATTTGACGTTCCGGTAAAAGCGCTGGATAAAGACTTCGACCTCGCCCTGATCGGAACCAAGGGAAAATGGTACGATCATACCGTCAGCGTTACCAACCCGGTAAAGGTTGACTAAAACCCAAGCCTGCTCCGACAAAACACACTAAGTTTATACAAGCATTAGAATTCCCGTAAAGTGTGCATTCTAATGTCATGAATCCAAAAAGACCGCAGAACCCGTACAAACAATGTGCACGTTCTGCGGTCTTTTTTGTTTTCTATGAACCCTGTAGAGCGTTTTTTACAGTTCTACACAGCATGCGCCGTCCTTCAGCTCAGCCTCAAAGGTCTTTCCAAGGCAATGAACCTGTACGCGCTGATAATGCTTTTCATAGCCATCATGAACACAGGATACGGTCAGCTTTCCGTCTTTGAGTTCGCAGTGATACTGATTGTATACACCATCGCGGTATGCAAAGCTTTCGCCGTCGTCCTGGAAATGATCCCAGCTTCCTTCTCCGGGATACACCTCCAGCATCAGCACCTGATTGGTATCCTTCTCGCCCACGTAATTCTGCTTCGGCCATACCGGCAGCACTGCGCCTGCTTTTACATAGAGCGGGCAGGTATCCAGCGGAGCATCCCGCAGAATCCACTGTCCCTGATCGCCGGAAATCTTTTCACCTGTCCAGTAGTCATACCAGGTTCCTGCAGGCAGATAAACCATCTTCTTGCGATCGCCCTGGGTTACAACAGGCGCAGCGAGCAGATTCGGGCCTGCCAAAAATTCTGTATTGCACTCCTTTGCTACTTCATCCTTTTCATAATGAAGCACCAGGGAACGCATGATCGGCAGTCCGGTCTTCTCTCCGGTAAAGAACAGGTCATAATAATACGGGATCAGATGATATCGAAGCTGTGCTGCTTTCCGGTAAATATCCACGGTTTCCTGATCGAATCTCCAGGGCTCCTGATACCGTGTTCCGATTGCGGAATGATTTCGGAATAACGGAGAGAAGCATCCAACCTCTACCCAACGACACATCAGCTCTTTTGTACAATCCGAACCGAAACCGCCCACGTCTGTACCGACAAAGGACATTCCGCTCATACCAAGGTTACACAGCTGCGGGATCGCCATCTGCAGATGCGCCCAAATGCTGTGATTGTCGCCTGTCCATGCTGTGCTGTATTTCTGCGTGCCGGCATAGCAGGCTCTCGTGATGACAAACGGACGTCTGCCGTCCCGCTGCTTTAAGCCCTCGTAGGTTGCCTTTGCCATGTTATGACCATAAACGTTGTGCATTCTCGCGTGGTCGCTCTTTTCGTCCTCATCGGTAAACACAACGTCCTGCGGCAGCTCCCCGCGGAAGCTTGCCGGCTCATTCATATCATTCCATACGCCGCGTACGCCTTTATCTACAAGGAACTGCTGATTCTCGCCCCACCAGTCACGCACTTCTTTTTTGCCAAAATCCGGATAAACCGCATCTCCCGGCCATACTGCATTGACATAGATCTCACCCTCCGGCGTCGTTGCAAAATAGCCGTTCTCCACACCTTTGTCGTAAACAGAATATCCCTCTTCCAGCTTTACACCAGGATCAATGATGGTTATGATCTTGATGCCGTCCTTCGCCAGATCTGCGATCATCTTTTCCGGATCCGGATAACGTTCCTTATCTGGTGTCCAGGTAAATACCTTGTAGTGATCCATATAATCGATATCCAGATGAATGGCATCGCAGGGGATTCCGCACTCTCTCATGTGGGAAACAACATCCCGGATTTCTTCCTCAGACATATAGCTCCAGCGGCACTGATGATAGCCCAGGGTCCACTTCTGCGGAACCGGAACCGTACCTGTCAGATAAGTATAATTGCCAAGCACCTCCGGCATACTCTCGCCGGCGATCAGATAATAATCCAGATTGCCGTCTGCAGCACCATACCAGTAATATTCCTCCGATTCCTTGCCCATATCAAAGCAGGATCTGTAGGTGTTATCATAGAACAGGCCAAACACTGCATTTTTATGTAAGGTAATAAAAAACGGAATGGATTTGTAGAGGGACTTGAAATTGTCCATCTGCGGAGCCGGATCATCCGTATTCCACATCACATATTCATAGCCGCGCTTGTCCATAAAGCCGGTCTTATCACCAAGTCCGTAAAAGGCTTCGTCACCCTCAAGCTGCTTGACAACCTCTACCGCTTCCGTGCGCTGCTCCTCTACACTGTGTCCCTCTGCTTCTTTTAATGCCTTCAGTTCATCACTCAGACCAGCGCAGATCTTTCTGCTGCCCCGGTAGTCCCGGCACAAAACGGTGCCGTCCGCTTTATAAAAATCGACCTTGAAATCATCGTAAATCCGTGCAGTCACTGCATCTGTGGAAATTTCTACTGCACCGTCTGCTTCTGCCGCCGTAAAATCAACTGCAACAGACTTGTCTCCCTCAATGGCCTTAGAGCGATGCTCTTCACTCACCACTCCCGAAAATACATTAAAAATCTCCGGTGTGAGGATCTCCACGCGTCCCGTTCGTTTCTCAAACTGAAAAACAACACGATTGCCCTGCTTTTCCCAACTGCATAATTTTCCGAATTCCATCAGTCTTTTGCCTCCTTTACAGAACTGTCTTTTTTCTGCTTGGGTTCTGTTTCTGTCTCTTTTTCTTCTTCCGGATCCTTCGGTTTTTCATCCTCCTGCAGATCTTCCCACTTCACTCTGCCGTAAACAATATTCTGCTTGCGGATAGAATCTGCCAGCGCCTTTGTCAGGTCACTCTTTATCAGTCTCCAGCGCCAGTTCGTACCGAGCGTTGACGGGAAATTGATTCTTGCGCTGTTATCCAGTCCCAGATAGTCCTGAATTGGAATGATACAGGTATCCGCCACAGAAGCGATGGTGGTACGAACCAGCTCGGATGCCAAAACCTGTTTGCTCTCTGTAGGACGGTTTAAGTATGCCCGCACCATCTGAACCTCTTCCGGCTTAATGCTGGACAGCCAGCCCAGGATCGTCTCATTGTCATGGGTGCCAGTATAAGCTACGCAGTTATGCTCATAATTATGCGGCAGATAATCACCCGCGCCGCTGGAATCTCTGGAATCGAATGCAAATTCCAGAACCTTCATATTCGGATAGCCGCTTTCCTTTACCATTCTGCGGACAGTATCCGTCACATAGCCCAAATCCTCTGCGATAATAGGTTTTTCACCGAGACGTGCCTTGATCGCCTGAAACAGCTCAATACCCGGACCTTTTTCCCAGTGACCATTCACCGCGGTTTTGTCCTTTGCAGGGATGGAGAAATATTCATCAAAGCCTCTGAAATGGTCGATTCTGACAACGTCATACAGTCTAAAGCACCAGGAGATCCGTGTTATCCACCAGTCATAGCCGGTATTTCTGTGATGATCCCAGCGATACAGCGGATTGCCCCACAGCTGTCCATCTGCAGAAAATCCATCGGGAGGACAACCTGCAACTGCGGCGGGTTTTCTCTCCTGATCCAGCTGGAACATCTCAGGATGTGCCCAGACGTCCGCGCTGTCATATGCCACATAGATCGGAATGTCACCAATGATCTTCAGTCCCTTATCATTGGCATATTTTTTAAGTTTCTGCCACTGTGTAAAAAACAGATACTGAAGCCATACATAAAAGCCGATTTCTTTAGAATAGTTGGTCTTGTAATACCACATCGCATTATCCCAGCGATAGCGAATATCCTCTGCCCACTGATCCCAGCTGTTTCCGTCAAAAATATCCTTCACTGCCATGAACAGGCCATAGTCATCCAGCCACCAGGCATTTTCTGTCCAGAATGCTGTAAACTTCGGGTCAGGCTTCTCCAGGCTTCTCTCATATGCCAGCTTTAAGAGCGGCATTCTGTTTTCATACAGTTTTCCATAATCAATATCTCTGGCCGCTTTGCCGCAATCGCAGGCTTCTACCTCTTTTCTGGTCAGAAACCCGGCTTCCACCAGCTCCTCCAGATCAATAAAATACGGGTTGCCCGCATACGTAGAAAAGGACTGATACGGGGAGTCCCCATAGCTTGTCGGTCCCAGCGGCAGGATCTGCCAATACTGCTGTCCTGCCAGCTTCAAAAAATCCACCCATTCATATGCTTCCTTGGAAAAGCAGCCGATCCCGTGCGGAGACGGAAGACTGAATACCGGAAGCAGCACACCGCTTGTTCTCATACCTGTTCCCTCTTATCTTCCTAATATTGTAATAGACACCGGTTCTGCCCATACAGAACCTTCCAGCTCTTTTATCTGCTCTAATTTCGTGTCCTCTTTTATTTTAAACCGTGTTCCATCTGTAAGCAACTGCCACTTGCCCTCCAAGGCAAAATAATTTTCAGAAGGCTCCTGTTCCGGATCAGAGCCTTTCCCGCCCGGAAGTCGAAATTCCACAGCTTCCTTATTCGCGTTGTAAATAATAAACAGCTCCTGCCAGGGCGCAACGTTGTCTGTGAGGACGCTTTCTGCTGCAGCCTCCGGCTCAGCCCCTGTCCGGATGATAAAGGCTACGCAGCCTTCCGGTGCGTCCACAAAGGAGATCTGATCCAGCACCTCCAGGCTTCTCTGCCTCCATGCCGGAAAACTCTTTCGCAGCAGGATCAGACCGCGGTAAAACTCCGCCAAATCCCGGTATTCATGCATCCGGGTCCAGTCTAGCTGATTCACCTTCGCCGCGGAGCGATAGCTGTTGTCGTCACCGTATTTCGTACGCGCCGCTTCCTCTCCCGCCTGTAAAAACGTAATCCCCAAGCAGGTAAAATAAATTCCCGCGGCAAGACGGTTCTGCGCCAGAGCTACTTCATTGTATGCGCCAAAATCCGGCTCCATGCTGTCCGTCAGCGTATGCACCAGCTTGTCCCACAGCGTATAATTGTCATGGGCTGAGACATAGGAAACGGACTGCTGTGCAGACGACGGCTGATAACCGCCTGTTCCGTCACAGAAGCCCAGCACACTGGAACGAATCTGAGTCTCCAGTCCCTTTGCTCCGTTGACAAAGCCAGTCTCCTTGACTTCAAAAACACTGCCCTTAATGCTGTCCCGAATATCATCATTGAAAAATCCGATTCGGTCAGACAAAAGGGCTGCGTTGCATTTCAGCGCCTGCTCATAGCCTGGCTGAATCGCAGTCTTGCCTGCCGTCCACGGTTCGCCGTACATCAGAATTTCTTTTCCGCCCGGCAGACGATCCAGTGCCGCACGGATCTCATTCATTGTCTCCGTATCATGCAGTCCCATCAGATCGAACCGGAATCCATCCACATGATATTCCTTTACCCAGTAGCAAATACAGTCGATCATATATCTGCGATACATCCTTCTCTCACTTGCCGTATCGTTGCCGCATGCGGAGCCGTCTGAAAAGCTGCCGTCTGCCTCCTGTCTGTAAAAATAATACGGAACAGTTTTCTGGAAAACAGAGTCTATGCTGAATGTATGGTTATACACCACATCCATGATCACCCGGATTCCCGCGCGATGCAAGGCCTGGATCATTTCACGGCATTCCCGCACCCGTACTTCTCCATGATACGGATCGGTCGCATAGGAGCCTTCCGGTACAAAATAGTTCATCGGATCGTACCCCCAGTTATACTGGAGCTTCTTTCCGGTTTCATCTACCGAACCATAATCATACATCGGTAATATCTGGACATGAGTGACACCCAGCCATTTCAGCCAGCTCATGCACGTCGGGTTTCCTGTATTTCCATCCAGACAGGTATCCTTTTCTGAGAACGCTTTATATTTCCCTCGATTTTCTTCCGAAACACCGCTTTGGGGATCGTGGGAAAAATCGCCTACATGCACTTCCCAGACAACGGGTGCCGGAGCCTTTGGCAGCTTCTCCTGATCTTTGTCCCAGCCCTCCGGCTCAGCTTTTTTCAGATCGATCACCATACTGCGCTGTCCATTTACTCCGGCGGCCTTTGCGTAAGGATCTGCAGTTTCCCGTGTCTGACCGTCCGCCGTTACCAGCCAGGTATAATAAACACCTGAAAGATCTCCGTTTTTATGCACACGGAAAACGCCTTTTTCTGTGCGTACCGCTTCTGTCCGGTCAAAGGGCTCTGCTGCACCCTCCTCTGCGCTTCCTGCCCGATACAGCAAAAGCTCTGCCCGCTCTGCCGTCGGGGCCCAGAGTGCAAAGTCTGTCCCCTGCGTCTGATAAACCGCCCCAAGGTCATCGCCCCCATATTCATAGGCTTCTTCAAATTCCTGCGAAGAAAACAGCTCTCTCCATTCCCCCGGCGTCCGTTTCTGTGTTACATTTTCCATTTTCCTGCTCCTCCTGATCAAAAGTCATTCTCTAAATACGCGGATAAAATAACCAGTTTATCCTTTTTATTGTAACAAAAGAAATGGAAGAACTGCAACTGCCCCGGCATGTTGAAATTCTTCCATTTCATATCAATTTTTTATGATTTTTACAAAATCAATCCTTTTCTGTCATTTTTCCGGAAAATCTGCTTTAGATCACCTTCGACAGAAACTCCTGCAGTCTCGCGTTTTTCGGATGATCGAAAAATTCTTCCGGCGTGTTTTCCTCTTTGATCCTGCCTTCATCCACAAACAGCACTCTCGTGCCGACTTCCCGGGCAAAGCCCATCTCGTGGGTAACGACCACCATTGTCATACCCTCGTGGGCCAGATCCCGCATTACACTTAAAACCTCGCCAACCATCTCCGGATCAAGCGCGCTGGTAGGCTCATCAAACAGCATAACATCCGGATGCATGCACAGAGAGCGAACGATGGCGATTCGCTGTTTCTGACCGCCGGACAGCTGTGCCGGATAAGCGTTTGCTTTTTCTGCAAGGCCGACACGTGCCAGCAGCTCCATCGCTTCTTTTTCCGCTTCCGCCTTGGACTTTTTTAACACCTTGATCGGTGCCAGCGTCATGTTTTCCAGAATCGTCTTATTTGCGAACAGATTAAAATGCTGGAACACCATTCCGATTTTCTGACGATATTGATTTAAATTGCTTTTCGGATCTGTAATCTCTTTTCCTTCAAATAAAATCTCGCCCGAGGTCGGCATTTCCAGAAGGTTTAAGGAACGCAGAAAGGTCGATTTACCGGAGCCGGAGGGACCTACAATAACGACTACCTCACCCTGGCGGATCGTCGCATCAATATGATCCAGCACCTTCGTCGGTCCAAAGGACTTGCAGAGCTGTTTGATTTCAAACAGAACCTGTTTTTCCTGTCCGTTATCGCTCATTGACACGCATCCTCCTTTCCAGTCTGCTGATCAGAGCTGAAAGTACACTCACGCTGACCAGATAAATCAGAGCTGCCGCAAACAACGGCATATAAGGCTCATAGGTCTGACTTCTGACGGTATTCGCACCGTGCGTAACATCCGTCAGTGCAATGTAACCGCAGATAGACGTCTCCTTTAACAGGGTAATGAACTCGTTGCCCAGGGCAGGCAGGACATTTTTAAATGCCTGGGGGATAATAATATACCACATCGTCTGCACATAGGTCAGTCCCAGGCTTCTGCCTGCTTCAAACTGCCCCTGATCCACGGACATGATACCGGAACGGATGATCTCCGCTACGTATGCGCCGGAGTTGATTCCGAAGGTCAGAATCGCAACCAGCCGCTTGCTGACATCCACAGAACCGAACACGATGTAATACATGATCAGCAGCTGGATCATTGCAGGGGTTCCGCGGATAACCGTCAGATACAGCTTACAGATCACATTCAGAATTTTAACCACCAGTGGAGGACGGTCCAGCTTATCTGCAGACGACCGCACCACTGCGATCAGCACGCCGATGACAACGCCCAGAATAACAGCGAAAAAGGAAACAACATAAGTTGTTCCCAATCCGTTGGTGAAGTACTTCCACCGATTATCGGTTATAAAGTTTGCAATAAATTTGAGTTTAAAATCTTCCATATTATAATTGCTTTCCGATTATCTCTTGTAATTACTTTGTTACAATGATCACCTGGCTTGCTGTTGCATAGGTATCTGTGAAGTCTACGCTCAGCTTACGCTCATCTGTTACCGTCATGCCTGCTGCACCGAAATCAGCCTTGCCGGAAACAACTGCATTGACGATTGCATCAAATTCCATATCCTCGATCTTTAAGTCATAACCAAGCACATCACAGACAGCCTGTGCGATATCAGGATCGATGCCGACAACCTTCTGATCCTCATAATACTCATAAGGCTCAAATGTCGCATTGGTTGCCATAACCAGTGTGCCGTTGGAACGGTCTACACCTTCCGGAGAGGTATAAGGATGCTGTCCTGCCTCATCACCGATGTAGTTGGAAACGATAGCATCCAGCGTACCGTCTTCCTTTAACTGAGTAAGCGCTTCGTTAATCTTTGCAGTCAGCTCGCTGTTGTCTTTGTTGACACACATTGCATATTCTTCAGAAGAAAGCTCTTCGTCCAGAATCTGTAAATCATCATTCTTTTCCACAAAAGCCTTTGCGGGATTGTAGTCGATCACTACGCAATCGATCTTGCCCTGCTTTAATGCCTGAATTGCATCTGCGCCCTTGTTGAAACGTTCTACAGTAGAACCGTCGTTCTGTTCATATTCCGTTGCCAGCTGATCACCTGTTGTACCGAGCTGAACACCGATCTTCTTGCCAGCCAGATCAAAAGCAGCGGTATCTGTGCTTTCTGCTTCTGTGGAGGCTGCTTCATCGGTCTCTGCAGCTGCTGTCTCTGCCGCAGTGCTTTCTGCTGCAGTCTCTGTTGCCTGTACTGTTGTCTCTGTGGATGCAGAAGAACCACATGCTGCCAGAGAAGCAACCATGGCTACTGCCAATACGCTTGTCAGTAATTTTTTCATTTTCATTTTTCTTCTCCTCATTTCTGCGCACGTTTTTTGCGCATGCCGAGTTTGTGTCAAGTGCGCGCAGACACAAATCTCGCGATTGAAAAATCTTATTTTTCAATCTTCTCCTCTGATGTCTCCTTATTCTTTTATCTTTAGATTTATTTTTAAAGACATCTTTAAACGGGATTTCCTTTTCCGTTGTAATTCCGTTTCATGACATCTATACTATCACACTTCCTTTAAAAATCAAGTATAAATTTTCACAAAATATTCACTTTTTTACCTCTTTCTTGTATAAATATTCACCTGTATGTATATTATTCGCCGATATACATTCTATATGTATATTTATGTGTATTACACCTCGAAGCGCTCCACAGGCATCCGGGTCAGGGCTTTTGACTCCGACATCATTTTACACAACCTTTACCCATTCCTAACCGGATCGTGATATCTTGCATTGCTCAAATGACTTATCATAAGTCTCGCAATGAGGCAGACGGCATATGGCTTCAGGCATTCACTATATTTCATTCATCAGCCCGGAACAGGATACTTCCGGCATCAAGGAGGAGAAACATTATGAAAAACAAACTGATCGCACTTCTTACAATGAGCGCACTGGCAGTTGGCACTCTGGCAGGCTGCGGCAATACTGCTGCAGCAGATACTGCAGCAAGTGCAGCTGACACAGTTGCAGAAACCCCCGTCGAGGCTGTCAGCACAGCAGCTGCTGAGGCTACTGAAGCTGCTGACACAGCCGCAGACAGTGCAGACAAATATGCAGATCTTTCCGGTTCCGTCAGCATGTCCGGTTCCACTTCCATGGAAAAGCTGGCAAATGCAGTTGCAGAAAGCTTCATGGAAAAATATCCCAACGTGACCGTAACTGCTGAGTTTACCGGTTCTTCCGCAGGTATCGAAAGTGTCCTGGCAGGCAGCGTTGACATCGGTAACTCTTCCAGAAACTTAAAGGACGATGAAAAGAGCGCAGGCGCCGCAGAAAACATCGTTGCAATTGACGGTATCGCAGTAGTTGCAGATCCTGCAAACAAGGTAGAAGATCTCACAAAGGATCAGCTGGTTTCCATCTACACCGGTGAAACAAAGAACTGGAGTGAGGTTGGCGGAGACGATCAGGCGATCGTTGTTGTTGGTCGTGAGGCAGGCTCCGGTACAAGAGGTGCGTTTGAAGAGCTGCTGGACATCGCAGATGCCTGCGTTTACGCAAACGAACTGGATTCCACCGGTGCCGTTATGGCAAAGGTTGCTTCCACCCCCGGTGCGATCGGTTATGTTTCTCTCGATGTTGTAGATGATTCCGTAAAAGCTTTGAAGCTCGATGGCGTAGACGCAACGGAAGAAAATATTAAAGCCGGCAACTACGCACTGTCCAGACCTTTCGTAATGGCAACCAAAGGTGAAATCTCCGAGCAGAAGACCGAAGTACAGGCACTGTTTGATTACCTTACCTCCGATGAGGGCAAGGCTCTGATCAAATCCGTTGGCCTGATCACAGTTGACTGACAACATTTCTTTTCCAAAACACTCCCTGCTGGATGCAGGCCCGGCAATGTCGGACCTGCATTTTCCAGTATTCTGTGCACAACCGCATAGGGGATAACCTTTGATTAAAGGCAGCCTTCTGCAGGCTGCCTGGAAACGAGGATTTTTATGAATTCTATTATCGGCAATAAAAAAGCAAGATCCGTGGTAGAGCAAACTGCTGAGATCATTTTTACCATCTGCGCGTTTTTCGCTGTTCTTGCAGTCATTTCCATTACAGTTTATATGTTTTTAAATGGTACTCCCGCCCTTACAAAGGTGGGACTTACAGAGATCCTGTTCAGCACAGTATGGAAGCCAACCGCTGCAGATCCCAGTTACGGCATTTTATACGTCATTCTGACCTCCATCGTCGGCACAACCCTTGCGATCCTGCTGGGCGTTCCCATCGGCGTCCTGACTGCTGTTTTTCTTGCAGAAACAGCGCCCAAGCCCCTCTCTAAAATCGTCCGCCCCGCCATTGAGCTGCTCGCCGGTATTCCTTCCGTTATCTACGGTCTGCTCGGTATCCTGTTGCTGTGCCCTGCAATGTATAAACTCGAGCAGAAAATCTTTGCAGGCTCTGCGACCCATCAGTTTACCGGCGGTGCAAACCTTATTTCTGCCGTGCTTGTCCTTGCGATCATGATCTTGCCTACTGTTATCAACATCAGCGAATCCGCCCTCCGCAGCGTTCCTGCCAGCTTAAAGGCGGCCTCCCTGGGTCTGGGTGCTTCCAGGATCCAGACAATTTTCCGTGTAACGATCCCGGCAGCCAAATCCGGTATCGCAACCGCCATCGTCCTCGGTGTCGGCCGTGCGATCGGTGAAGCAATGGCAATCAGCCTTGTATCCGGAAGCAGTGTCAACGCCCCTCTGCCCTTTCACTCTGTCCGCTTCCTGACAACCGCCATCGTTGCTGAAATGGGCTATGCAGCAGATTTACACCGTCAGGTACTATTCACCATTGGCCTTGTCCTCTTCGTATTCATTATGATCATTAACATGACCCTGAACAAAATTCTGAAAGGAGAAAAAGAGTAATGAGCACAGAGCTTACGGTCCCCGGTTCCTCCAGTATTTTAAACAAAAAAATCCGGTCTTCCGATCTCATTCTCACCGTTCTGATCGATCTGGCTGCGGCATTTTCCATCCTTTTACTGATCGCGATTATGGGCTATGTCTTTTTCAGAGGTCTGCCCCAGATCAGCCTTTCCTTCCTGACTTCCGTTCCCAGCACCATCAAGGGAACCTTTGGTATCGCCGGAAATATCGTCAATACGCTTTACATCATTATCCTTACCCTGCTGATCGCAACTCCCATCGGTGTCGGCAGCGCGATCTACTTAAACGAATACGCAAAGCCCGGAAAAATCGTCCGGCTGATCGAATTTACGACAGAAACCCTTTCCGGTATTCCTTCTATCATTTTCGGTCTGTTTGGTATGGTATTTTTCGGAACCACCCTGGGACTTGGCTATTCCATCCTGACCGGCGCCCTGACCCTGACCCTTATGGTTCTTCCCCTGATCACGCGAAACACACAGGAAGCCTTAAAAACAGTTCCTGCGACCTACCGCAGCGGCGCACTCGGCATCGGCGCAACCAAATGGTACATGATCCGCACAATCCTGCTCCCCTCCGCAATGCCCGGCATTATCACCGGTATCATTCTTGCGATCGGACGTATCGTCGGAGAATCCGCCGCCCTTTTATTCACCGCCGGAAGCGGCTATCTTCTGCCAAAGACCTTTGCAGGATTTTTCAAAAAAATCTTCGAATCCGGCGGAACCCTTACGATCCAGCTGTACTTGAGCATGTCCAAGGCACAATATGACGCAGCCTTCGGAATTGCCGCTGTCCTGCTGATCATCGTCCTTTTTATCAACCTTCTGACCAAAATACTCGCAAAGAAATTCGATGTTTCCAAACTCGATTAACCGGAGGATAACGCAGACGCAGCAGCGCCTGCAGAATGGAGAATTCATGAGCAATATCAAAATCAGCACGAAGAACCTCGATCTGTATTACGGCGAAAATCACGCCCTTAAAAACATCAATATGAATATCAAGGCCGGAGCGATCACCGCCTTTATCGGTCCCTCCGGCTGCGGTAAATCCACCTTTTTAAAAACCTTAAATCGTATGAATGACCTCGTGGACAATGTAAAGATCACCGGTGAGGTCAAAATTGACGGCGAGGACATCTACGATCCCCACGTAGATGTCACTCTGCTGCGTAAAAAAGCCGGTATGGTATTCCAGCAGCCCAATCCTTTTCCCATGAGCATTTACGACAATATCGCTTACGGTCCCAGGATCCACGGTATCAAAAACAAGGCTCAGCTGGACGAAATCGTTGAAACCAGTCTGAAAAACGCTGCGATCTTCGATGAAGTCAAGGATCGCCTGAAAAAATCTGCCCTCGGTCTTTCCGGCGGTCAGCAGCAGCGTCTCTGCATTGCCCGTGCCCTTGCTGTTTCACCGGAAATCCTGTTGATGGATGAACCCACCTCCGCCCTTGATCCGATCTCTACAATGAAAATCGAGGACCTGATGGCAGACCTGCGGGAAAAATACACGGTTGTCATTGTCACTCACAATATGCAGCAGGCTGCCCGTATTTCTGACGATCTCGCTTTTTTCCTTGTAGGAGAAATGGTGGAATTCGGCGATACGAAGCAGATCTTTTCCCATCCGCAGGATAAACGCACAGAGGATTATATCAGCGGACGGTTCGGCTAATCCTGACAGACCCTACCCGTTTTTCTCTTTCCCAGCATAGTAAACAGGCATTACATTGCGATTTTTCATTTTAAATGGAGGTATCTATGACAACAAGAAAATTATACAGTGAAGAGCTGGTACAGCTTTCCGAAAGCCTGGAGGAAATGGGAAACCTCGTTGAAGCTTCCCTGAAAAATTTATTTTTTTCCATCGAAAACAAGGATATGCAGCTGGCAGAGCGGATCGTGGCCGATGACCGCAATGTCAACAACCTGGAGCGCAGCATCGAAGCTCAGTGCCTGATGCTCATTACAACCCAGCAGCCCATCGCACAGGATCTGCGCACGGTTTCTTCTATTCTGAAGGTCGTTACGGATATCGAACGCATTGGAGACCACGCCTCTGATATCGCAGAGCTGATTCAGCAGATGGATCACAAGCAGCTGGAACGTTATTCCGGACATCTGCAGCCAATGATCGCAGCTTCCCGGGAGATGGTACACGAGGCAGTCAGCGCCTTTGTCGCCCGGGATCAGAAAAAAGCGAATGATGTCATCGCTTCCGATGATATCATCGACAAGCTTTTTGATAAGGTAAAGAATGATATCGTTATCCACATAAAAGAAGATCGTTCCGATGCGATAGAGAGCCTCGATGCCCTGATGCTGGCCAAATACCTCGAACGCATCGGAGATCATGCGGTCAATATCTGCGAATGGGAAATTTTCCGGGAAACCGGAACCATTCAGAATACAAAAGTATTCTGAAGCTCCATCCGGCTGTCAACAGCTATTTTCACAATTCCTTCGCAATTTTTCCTCATAATCCTCACACTTTTCCAACACATTCCTCACAAATCCTTTTTATACTGTTTCTCAGATAAAGAGAAAGACCAATGGTTCAGCATAAATCTTTGCGCTGAACCGTTTTTCCCGGCAGACTGATACCGATCAGGCAGCTCGCCGGCAGAATAAGAAAAGGAGTGACAGTTATGTACGAAAATGAAAACCAGAGCTTCGACAACAGAGAGCAGGATTATCATTATACCAATACCCCGGAACAGCAGGCACCGACTCGTCCCCGCAAAAAAAATACGAGTGCAGCACGCATTGCCAAAAAAGCCGGTGCAATTGCACTGAGCGCTGTTTTGTTTGGCGGCGTTGCATCCGGTACCTTTCTGGGTGTCAACTACGCGGCAGGCTATCGGAACAATGCTTCAACAGCTGCATCCTCGGAAAGTGCTTCCGCTTCTTCCCAGACAACAAGCTCTTCCAGCAGCCTGTTAAAGGCTACCACACCGGTCAGCACAGGCAGCGCAGCATCCTCCGGAAGTCTGGACGTCTCCAGCGTTGCGGAATCCGTTATGCCTTCTATCGTATCCATCACAAATAAATCTGTACAGGAGGTACAGAACTATTTCAGCATGTTCGGCTACGGCGGTCAGGCTCAGGAGGTAGAGAGCACCAGCGTTGGTTCCGGTATTATCATTGGGAAAAACGATACGGAGCTGCTGATTGTCACCAATAATCACGTTGTGGAAGGCGCGGATACCCTTTCTGCAAGCTTCATTGACAACTCCGTTTACGAAGCAACCATCAAGGGTACAGATTCCGACAACGACCTGGCAGTCATCGCCGTTCCGCTTTCCAGCATTTCCGATGATACAATGTCTCAGATCGCAGTGGCTGCAGTGGGCGATTCCGATTCCTTAAAGGTCGGTGAACAGGTTGTTGCCATCGGCAACGCACTCGGCTATGGTCAGTCCGTTACAACCGGCATTGTCAGCGCCACAGACCGTACCCTTTCCTCTTCGGATTCCAGTGACAGCAATACTCTCATTTCCAGCACTGTTACCACAAAAGAGACACCTACCTACATCCAGACAGATGCGGCCATCAACCCCGGCAACAGCGGCGGCGCACTGGTCAATATGAAGGGTGAGGTTATTGGTATCAACTCTGCAAAGCTTGCCAGCACAGAGGTGGAAGGCATGGGCTATGCAATCCCCATCACCAGAGTATCCAGCATCATCGAAGAGCTGATGAATGAGACGACCAGAACCAAGGTTGCTGACAGCCAGAAATCCAGCATCGGTATCGCAGGCATCACCGTAGATTCCAACATCAACGCAGCCTATGGCATCCCCGCAGGTGTTTATGTAGCAAGCGTTACTCCGGGCAGCGGTGCAGAAGCAGCCGGCATCCGCAAGGGTGACGTCATCACAAAATTCGATGGTAAGACCGTCAGCACCATTCAGGAGCTGAAAGAAAAGCTGCAGTACTACGCAGCCGGAGAAGCGGTTTCTATTACGGTACAGTCTCCCGGCGAGGGCGGCATTTATACAGAAAAGGAGCTGACCATCACCCTTTCCTCCGCACAGAGCTCTGAAGAAAGCCAGTCTACTGACAACACACAGGCCGCTCCTGAAAAAGGAAACGGAACGCACAAAGCGATGGGATATCAGAACTGAAGCTGACAATAGCTTATTTAAAAAAGAATCCTGCGAAGCAGGATTCTCCGCCTGCGGCGGGTCGCAATATGCGACATGCTTCTTATCCGCCGCAGTGCGCTCCTGCATGTTATAGGAAAATTACGAAGTAATTTCCTATAACATGAAAAAGCCGGTCGGCATGGAAGAAAATTCTTCTGTGCCGACCGGCTTTTTTTGTTCGTTACAGCTCACTCTTCCTCTTCTTTCTCCGGCAGGATCTTGCTGACCAGTGCAGATTCCACTCTCTGATCCTCCATTTTTTCCACATGAATATTCAGTCCGTTGACCTGCACATCAAACTGGCTGCCGTCCGCAGGAATGATCCGCAAGCAGCTGAAGATCATGCCGCCCAGCGTGTCATAATCGATATCCTCCGGCAGATCCAGATCCAGTGCTTCCGCAATGTCCTCAACATATGCGCCGCCTGAGATCCTCCACAAATTGTCCTCCAGCTGAACGATTTCCGGCGGCTCCTCGGAATCGAACTCATCGTAAATATTTCCGACGATCTCCTCCAGAAGATCCTCCATTGTAATAACCCCCGCCGTCTGTCCGTATTCATCGATAACGATGGCCATATGGATTTTTCCTTTTTGCATATCCCGGAACAGGTCATCTGCATGAATCGTATCCGGTACAAAATAAGGCTCTCGCAAAAGCTCCTTTAACCCTGACGGGCTGTCATTTTTACGATCCAGGAGATAATCCCTGGCATTCAGAATACCTATAATATCGTTAATATCTTCATCGTAAACCGGATATCTGGATAAACCGCTTTCCCGGATCGTCGAAATAATGTCCTCGTCCGCCTCATCCAGCGAAAAACAGACCATATCTGCTTCTCTCGTCATCGCATCCCGCACCGAAATGTCGTCAAACCGGAACACGTTTTGAATCCACTCCTGCTCATCGTGGTCTATCGTTCCTTTTTCCCCGCCAAGGTCAACCAGCCGCCGGATCTCTTCCTCCGTAACGCTGCGTTCTACGGATTCCGTTTTAAAGTGAAGCAGCTTTAAGATCAGCTTTGCAGACTTCGACAACAGCCATACCGCCGGATGCAGTACCACCGTCAGCACACCGACTACACTACAGGTCATTCTTTCTGCAGCTTCAGGCCGCTGCATCGCGATCCGCCGAGGCACCAGCTCGCCAAACAGCAGCGCAAAATAGGAAAGCACGACGGTCACCAGCACAACTGCCAGCACATGACAGACAGAAAGACTTATGCCGCTTGTTCCCAACCGTTCATACAACCATGCCATCAATTTGCCTGCAAATCCGTCCGCTGCAGCTGCACTGGCCAAAAATCCTGCCAGTGTAATCCCGACCTGAATCGTAGACAGAAAAATATTCGGCTCCTCTGCAAACTTCAGCAGCCGCTGTGCTTTCCGATCGCCGTCCTCTGCCAGCTCCCGCAGCCTGTTTTTATTCAGCGATACAACGGAAACCTCGGACGCCGCCAAAAAGGCATTGACCAGGATCAGAATAATCAGTAACAAAAGTAGTTTTACCATGAATTTAAAATCTCTCCTTTTTCTACGACAAAGAGACATAACCCATTGGGAACTCCCAACAGGCTATGCCTCCTATAGCTTCCTCCAACAGAGCACAGACTCTGTCCATTTTGTATTGTGATTGGAATTCAGAAAATTCGTTTCCCCGTCAGGGTCCGCGTTATCCATGAAATTCGGTTCCTTCCCTGTCTGAAATAAATCCTGTGCGAAGCGATCTTTATACAAAGCCGTTTTCTCTGCTTTATTTCAGGCAATCCGCTTTTGACATGTTTACTTTACCCATTATACAAAATCAGGAAAGGAGCTGTCAAGATTTTATTCTATCCCCTTCACTTCGTAGCCAGCATCTACGATTGCTGCAGTCAACGCTTCATCGGTTGCTGAGCCTTCTACAACTGCCTGCTTATCCTCCAGGCTTACGGTTACAGCGGTCACGCCCGCTACGCCCTCCAGCGCTTTTGTTGCTGCCTTTACGCAGTGCTGACACATCATGCCTTCGATTTTGATTGTTTTTTTCATGGTAGTCTCTCCTTTTGATTCATCATTTTGGGCTATTCTATCCGCAATTTCCGCGGCTGCCGTGCTTTGCTCCATCATACCGCCGTTTTCGGTTGTCTGCAAGTCTGCAGTACCGCTCTCCTGCTTCCACTTCGGTGTAAAGAACCGGAGTCGGAGCGCATTCGATACGACGGATACAGAAGAGAAGCTCATCGCCGCCGCACCGATCATCGGGTTTAATAAAATATGGAACGCCGGATACAGCACGCCCGCTGCCACCGGAATGCCGATCGCATTGTAGAAAAATGCCCAGAACAGGTTCTGCTTGATGTTGCGCATCACCGCACGGCTTAAGCTTACCGCAGATGCTGCGTCCATCAGATCGCTCTTCATCAGTACGATATCCGCTGATTCGATCGCCACATCTGTTCCTGCGCCGATGGCAATTCCGACATCCGCTCTCGCCAGTGCCGGCGCGTCGTTGATACCGTCTCCCACCATCGCAACCTTATGTCCCTGCTCCTGCAGCTGCCGAACCTTTTCCTCTTTATCCTGCGGAAGCACGTCCGCAATAACCGTCTTGATGCCAACCTGTTTTTTGATTGCCTCTGCCGTTCTTGCATTGTCGCCGGTCAGCATAATGACGTCCATTCCCATCTCCTGCAGTCTGGCAATTGCCTCCCTGCTGGTGGGTTTTACAACGTCCGCAGCAGCAATCACGCCGAGGAACTTTCCTCCCTGTGCAAAATACAACGGCGTCTTGCCTTCATCCGCCAGTTTTTCCTGCAATCCTGCCGCTACGGAAATGTCGATCCGGTTGGTTTCCATCAGTTTTCGGTTTCCCGCAAGGCATCGTGCCTTGTCGATCGTTCCCGCAATGCCCTGTCCCGGGATCATCTCATAATCCGAAACCTCCCGGAACGCTGCTGAGCATGCTTCCGCTTTTTTGACAATCGCCTCTGCAAGCGGATGGCTGGACATTTTTTCCAGAGAAAAGGCCAGCTGCAAAAGCTCTGTATACGCCTGCGTGTTTTCACCTGCTGTTTTTCCGTCTGCTTCCAGCGCGATCACGTCCGTCACAACCGGCTTGCCCTGGGTTACCGTGCCGGTTTTATCCAGAACAACTGTATCGATGCTATGTGTAATCTCCAACGCTTCCGCAGATTTGATCAAAATACCCTTCGCCGCACCCCGTCCGGTTCCCACCATGATCGCCGTAGGCGTTGCCAGTCCGAGGGCACACGGACAGGAAATTACCAGCACAGAAATCGCAACAGAAAGTGCAAACTCAAAGCTCTGACCGGCAAGCAGCCAGAGGATTGCCGCCAACAGCGCTATTGTAATGACAACCGGCACAAACACACTGCTGACCCTGTCCGCCAGCTTTGCAATCGGCGCTTTGGAGGATGTCGCATCATCTACCAGCTGAATAATCTTTGACAGTGTCGTATGTTCTCCAACCGCAGTTGCTTCCATCTGAAAATATCCGGTTCGGTTGATCGTACCTCCGGTCACAGGATCTCCGGTCTGCTTGTCCACCGGAAGGCTTTCGCCGGTAATCGCAGATTCATCCACAGAAGCAAAGCCTTCTGTAATTTTTCCATCCACCGGAACTGTATCACCATCCCGGACAACCAGAATATCTCCATTCTGTACATCGTCTACGGAAATTTCTTCTTCCTGTCCATTCCTTAATACCTTCGCGGTCTTCGGTGCCAGATCCATCAGCTTCGTGATCGCCTCGGACGTCTTGGATTTTGCCCGGGCCTCCATGAATTTTCCCAGAGTGATCAGTGTCAGGATCATCGCCGAGGATTCAAAATACAAATTCATGCCAAAGGTCTCGACCATATCCATATCTTCGATGGAAAAGCCCCAGGCGATTTTGTAAATCGCATAGATGCCATACACAAACGCCGCGCCGGAGCCCAATGCGATCAGCGAATCCATATTCGGAGAGCGATGCCACAGATTTTTCAATCCGTTTTTAAAATAATGTCCGCCTGCAATCAAAACCGGCAGCACCAGCAAAAACTGGGTAAATGCAAAAATCATATGATTTCTTGCTCCCAGCAGCCACGACGGCAGCGGCCAGCCAGCCATATGTCCCATCGAAATGTAAAACAGCGGGATCGTAAAGACTAACGAAACGATCAGTCTCTGCTTCATCTGCTTTGCTGCCGCCGCAGCCGCATCTGTTGCACCGTTTTTTCCTCTGCCTGATGCTCCTGTCGTTTTGCTGCCCTGTGTCTGGTGAAGCGAAGCGCCATAGCCGATGTCTTCTACCTGATGAATAATTTTTCCGGAATCCAGTTCGGCTTCATCATAGGAAACCGTCATGCTGTTTTTCAGCAGATTGACACTGCATTGCTGCATGCCCTCCATTCCGGAAATTCCTTTTTCAATTCGCGCTGAGCATGCCGCGCATGACATGCCGGTAATATCATAGGTTTCTTTTTTCATATATCTCCATTTCCGCAGCCGTCCTGTATAGTCTTTCCTGCTTTACAGCTTTTAAAGGCTGCCCTTAAAGAACTCATCTTGTCTTTTTTTCTATCCTCTGCTACCATTATAACAATTAGGATAGAAAAATAAAGAATGCACTATTTTGTAATATACTACCCAAAAGGATAGTGTTCACCTCACAACAATAGAATGCACGCTCTGCGAGCATTCTATTGTCATGAATAAGAATGGAGAAATCGCTATGGCTTCAAAAGAAAATCCCTCGGTCAATAAAAATTGCCCCGTTTCCGCTACAATCCGCTTAATCGGCGGCAAATATAAAGCGCTGCTGCTCTGGCACCTGACCGGTCAGACGCTACGCTTCAACCAGCTGCACCGTCTCGTACCCGAAGCGACGCCTAAAATGCTGACCCAGCAGCTCCGTGAACTGGAAGAAGACGGTCTGATTTCCCGCACAGTTTATCCTGTCGTTCCGCCCCGCGTCGATTACTCGCTGACGGCGCTCGGTGAAAGCCTTTTCCCGATTCTCGAAGCGATGTATCGTTGGGGCAGCGCCCTGATGCAGGACGAAGGGCTTACGCCGGCATGTACGATGACCGACAGCCATGCTTTGGCTGCATCCTCTACGGCTTCTGCACCAAATGCCGTGTTACAGAACACTCCGTCCGCGACCTGCTGCGAAAGTGACGACGTTTCATCCCGCCGCAGTACGATAAAAAAAGAACAGGAGAGCTGCCCCTCCTGTTCCTGTCACGCACGTTTAAAATCCTGAGCTACACTTCTGCATGCCGGACAATTCCAACCCCGATGGGATACGGTCCGGTATGCACTCCAATTGTCGCACCGATCTGATAAATGCCGATTTCTTCAATTCCAAGCCGTTCCCGGATCAGGTCCTTCAACAGCTCCCGGAAGCCGACCGCCTCTTCATAGTCATAACCATAGCCGATACAAAAGCTGTATTCTCCCGGCTTTGCCTGTACCTCATCCAGGTATTTTTCCGTCATCTCCACAACCTTCTGCATCGATTTCTGACGGCTTCTGGTAATGCCGGAATTGAAAATTTCTCCCTCCTTCAGTGTGATGAGAGGTTTGATTTTCAACGCACTGGCCGCAATTCCTGCAAGCTTTCCAATACGTCCGCCATGCTTTAAGTAATCGATGCTGCCGATCGTAAAAAAGATCCTGCCGCTCTCCCGAATGGAAAGCAGAGCTTCTGTAATCTGCTCATATTCCAGTCCGAGATCCCGCAGTCTGCACGCTTCCAGCACAAACAGTCCCTGCAGCACCGTATCAAATGTCGAATCAATGACCGCAATCTTTGCCTCCGGATACTCTTCCAGGATCATACCCTTCGCTGTAGTTGCCGACTGCAAAGAGCCACTGAACTTCGCCGTGATGCAAATGCAGATCACCGGAATATTTTCTTTTACAGATTTTTCAAACACCTCATAAAAATCCTGTACAGACGGCATGGATGTCTTCGGAAACACATCCGGATGATCCACCATCTGCTGATAAAAATCGCGTACTGTGATCTCTTCTATTTCTTTATAATAGTGCTCCCCGTCAAACGAAACATAAAAGGGAACAACCTCAATATCCTTTTCTTTGGATAACTCCGACGATAAATCCTGAGAACCGTCACTGATGATCTGTACCTTTTTTTGCATAAGCCCCTCACACAACACATGGTTTTAAAAACTACTTTTTGTAACTGTATGATTATATCACAACTTTCAGTAAAGATACAAGTCATTTTCCGTACTCTTCTCAGCCTTCACCAATCTTATTGACCTGTTCCAGAAGCTCTTCCAGCTGTTTTCTGCTGTAGCGTCCCTCTGTAAAGGTTACAAGGGTTTTCAACGGGAAGTCGCAGATCACACGGAATGCGAAATCCTCCGCATTTTCTCCCATCTCGAAATCAATACCGGACTCCCGTTTAAAATAATCCATCCTTTCCTCTGCGATCGGTCTGGTCGGCAAATATGCATACAACTCACCGAAGGTTGTATTGGCATGGAAATGCTTGTGAATTTTCGCTGTCGAAGTCACTATAACGGTCTTTTTCAGGCGGATGTCCCGACTCGATGCACCGACCAAAACTTCAAACTGCCCGCTCTGTACCAGAAAATCCTTTTGCTCCACATCGTAGTAGGCGAAGCTTCGCTTATCCAGCACAAATTCTGCAGTTTTGGTTTCCCCCGGCTCCAGAGAAAGCTTTACAAAGCCTTTCAGCTCCTTTTCCGGACGGATGATTTCATTCTGGCAGTCGTGAACATAAAGCTGTACGGTCTCTTTCCCGGCACGTTTCCCGCTATTGGTCACCCGCACCTTAACGTGCAGCTGGTCGGTATCCAAGATGCTCTCCTGATCCGTTTCGATGCTGTCATAGGAAAAGGTCGTGTAGCTTAAGCCCTCGCCAAATGCAAACTGCGGACGGATTTTTTTCGAATCATAATGGCGGTATCCGACAAAGACACCCTCCCGGTATTCCACCTGATAGCCCTCTCCCGGGAAATTCAGGTATGCAGGAGTATCCTCCAGACGCATCGGGAAAGTCTCTGCCAGCTTACCGCTGGGATTTACCTCTCCGTAAAGGATCGACGCCATGGCACCGCTTCCCGCCTGTCCCAGCAGGTAGCCTTCTACAATCGCTTTTACATCGTCTTCAAACGGCATCACCACCGGAGCACCATTGTTCAATACAACGATCAGATTCGGATTATACTGCTTCAGCACACGGATCATTTCCAGCTGTGCACCGGGCAGATTCAGATGCTTACGGTCAAGTCCCTCTGTCTCATAGCTTTCCGGAAGTCCCATGCATAAAACAACCTTGTCTGCTGCCTTTGCCGCCGCAATCGCCCGTTCCAGTTCTGCTTCATCCAGACTTTCCGCATCCACAGAAAATCCTTTTTCATATAAAACAGCATCGCCGCCGCGCTTTTGCATTTCCTCCAGCAGCGTATCCAGAAATGTCGGGTTGATATGGGAGCTTCCACCGCCCTGAATCCTGCTCTTTACCGCAAACTCACCGATCAGCGCTATTTTTTCCGTTTTGGCAAGCGGAAGCTGCTGCTCTTCATTTTTCAGAAGCACAATACATTCCGATGCGATCTTCTGTGCCAGTTCATGATGGGTTTTTGGAACAAACGGTTCTACCGGCGGCTTTTCATCTGCCTTTGCGATCAGCTCAAGCAGTCGGCGAACTGAAACATCTACCTGTGCTTCGGTAATTTTTCCTTCCTGCACAGCCTCCAATACCGCACGGTCATTGACACCTCCCGAAGACGGCATTTCCAGATCCTGACCGGCCTCCAGTCCCTTGACGCGATCGTTCGTCGCGCCCCAGTCCGTAACGACCAGACCTTCATAGGCCCATTCGTCCCGCAAAACATCATTCAATACTTTCTTATTTTCCGAACCGAACTCACCGTTTAACCGGTTATAGGCACACATGACCGTCCAGGGCTTTCCTTCTTTGATCGCAGTTTCAAAGCTTGCCAGATAAATTTCCCGAAGTGTCCGTTCATCCACCTTTGCATTGATCGTCAGGCGCCTCGTCTCCTGATTGTTCGCCGCAAAATGCTTGATCGAAGCGCCGACTCCCTTGCTCTGCAGCCCTGTGATATGTGCCTTTGCAAGTCGAGAAGACAGATACGGATCTTCGGAAAAGTATTCAAAGTTCCGTCCGCACAGAGGCGAGCGTTTGATATTCGCCCCCGGTCCCAATAAGACATCTACATTTTCCGCCCGGCACTCGATTCCAAGCGCTTCTCCCATCTCATAGATCAGCTCTTCATTCCAGGAAGCTGCCAACGCTGCTGCCGGCGGAAAACAGGTTGCCGGAACGCTTTTATTCAAGCCCAGATGATCCGCATTCTCTACCTGCTTACGCAGACCGTGCGGTCCGTCCGTCAGCATCAGCTTGCGGATGCCAAGGCGCTCAACTGCCTGCGTATACCAGAACGCAGAGCCTGACAGCAGACTGCATTTTTCTTCCAACGTTAGCTGTCCAAGTAATTCTTCTATCGCCATTGCTGCTTTCCTCCTGCCAATATACCCGGCTGCAGTGTGCGTCACCACACCATCGACTGCCGAATCTTTTCTCCTTCGCAGCTCCTGCAAAAGCTGGAGCTGCGCTGCACCAGAAAGACTTATTCCTCCCAGGTTTTATAATACCAGCCGTAGCCATTGCCGGGCAGGATGACATTACGTAAAACACACTCCCCTTTTCCGAGCAGATCTTGAAAGGGCATTTCTCCCATGTCGATCCATGCCGTCTGGGGCTCATCCGAGAAGTTGAACACGCCGACAACCATCTCGTTTTTCAGCTGTCTGCAGATGCACAGCACATGGCTGTTATAGGTGTCATAGGTCCATACAGCAGCCTTTCCGGAAAACGGACCACATGCAAAGCGGGCTTTTTCCATCTTCTGCATTCCCTCGAAAATCCGGTTCTGGACAGTACCCCTTTCTGCTCTTTTCTTTTCCAGCTCCCAACGGAAATGTCCTCTGTGTACATAACGGGAATCCGCCGCACGGTCTGCATCCGGATCATCCTTATAGGAATAATCATTGAGCTGACCGATCTCATCTCCGCTGTATATAACCGGAATGCCGGACTGAATAAACAGATAAGCGTTGAGCATCAGGATTTTCTGAATGGCACGCTCAATTCTCGCCGGATCCTTTGCCTGCAGCGAAGTCTCCAGACCGCACAGGGATGCCGTCGTTCCGCAAAGTCTCGCATCCTGTAATACAGGATCATCATTATACAGCTCTCCCCGCGCATCGCTGCCTGCTGCCATGCCCCGGAAATATTCATTCAGATACTTCTTATGCGGAATCTCCTGAATCCCGGAGGGTTTTAAGAAATCATAGTCCAATCCCCAGCCGATATCGTCGTGGCAGCGCAGATAATTCAGGAAAACATATTCCTTCGGCAGACTGTTTACCACGTCCATCTGCTGTTTTAACAGCGCAACCTCTTTTGTTGCAACGGTATGCCAGGTTGATGCCATCGTCGTTACGTTATACAGCATATGGCATTCCGGTTTTTCGAGTGTTCCGAAATAGGGGACAACCTTGGCAGGCTCCATAACAACCTCACCCAGCAGCACAACGCCAGGGCAAACGATTTCCGTGATCATACGGATCATGCGCACAATGGTGTGTACCTGCGGCAGATTTCTGCAGTCTGTTCCCAGCTGCTTCCAGATATAGGGAACCGCATCGATCCTGACGATATCAATACCCTGATTCACCAGATACAGCATATTATAGACCATCTCGTTAAAAACGACCGGGTTGGAATAGTTTAAGTCCCACTGATAGGGATAAAAGGACGTCATAACATATTTTTGGCACTCGTCCCGCCAGGTAAAATTACCGGGCGCCGTTGTCGGAAATACCTGGGGCACTGTTTTTTCAAACTCCTGCGGAATGTCCGGTGTATCATAGAAAAAATACCGATCCTGATATTCCTTTTCTCCTGCCAGTGCGCGCTTTGCCCACTCATGGTCTTCCGATGTGTGATTCATTACAAAGTCCATGCATACGCTCATCTTTTTCTCATGGCAGGCGCTGCACAGAGAAGCCAACTCCTCCATCGTACCCAGGTTCGGCTGCACCTTCCGGTAATCTGCTACCGCATAGCCTCCATCACTTTTTCCCTTCGGGGTATCCAAAAACGGCATCAGATGCAGGTAGTTTACGTTGCATGCTTCCAGGTAAGGCAGCTTTTTCTTCACACCCTTCAAATTGCCGGCAAAAGCATCGATATACAGCATCATACCAAGCATATCCTGGCGGCTGTACCATGCAGGCTCCTGTTCCCGCTCCCGGTCCAGCTTCTTTTCTGATTCCGGGCGATCCTGATACCATGCTTCCATCTGTTCACATAACTGGGTAAACATATCCTCTCTTCCCGGATATAATTCGCAGTACAGCCATTTGAGCTCATCCAAATGGCGCTGCAGTCTTTTCTGATATTCCTGCGCTGTTTTCATGTTCTTTCCTCTCCTTTTGCCGCGCGGCGGGCACAGCAGATTTTATTTCCATTTCGAACGCGGATGTCACAGCGCCCCCGCCAGCGTTGTGCTGCGATTTTTATTCCACTTCAACTACCGCATTCTGTCCGTTTAGCTCAAGCAAATACAGGCAATCCTTTTTCTCCACCTGCGCTGTTACATCCTCTCCGTTGCAAAGCACGCGCTTTACAGGCTCTTTGGATAAAAATCCGACGGTCTTTCCGCCACAGATTTCTCCCATTAGCCTGCCGCCGATCTCATGCATCCACAGTACCGCATCAAAGCTGATGTATTTATCCACAAGTCCCACAAAGGTTTTCCCCTCTGTGTCCTCCACAAACAAAAACCAGGTAAAGTCTCCCGCTGCAAGGCGGTATTCTCTGCCTTCTTCTGCACTGCAGGTCGCAGCAGTCTGATTACGACAATCATAAATCCAGCAGTTTTTTCCGGAAAGCTCTGGAATATCCGATGCACCGATCCGATAGGTCTGTTCCTGATGGGTCAGATTATAAACGGCAATCACTCCGCCGATCTTACGATTTGCATATGCTCCGACATTTGTCAGCTTCAGCACACCATCTTTTCTGGGATCACGAAACATACAATCCTGTGTCGGTCTTGCCGCCCGTAAAAGCTGCGGCAGCCTTCCGTCTGCATAGCAGAGAGGTGCTGCAACCTCCGGGGCTGTTTCTCCTATCCGATCGCTGAAATATACCGGTCCTCCGCTGATCGCACGCAGCAGGCTGTGGCGCAGACCATCCTCATGGCTTGTCCAGAACATATCCCAGTCGCATACATACAGCTCGCCCTGGTAGGGTGTATTGTATGCATTCTGGAGCAAATGCTCTGTAAATCCATCCTCCCGTTTTGGTACAAAATCATCGCTGTTTCGTGCAACCGCTGTCTGAGGACGGGAAAACATGTTCTCTGCCGCCATTCCCATACAGTTGATCACTGCACCGTCAAAGTACGCTGCCGCGCCCTCCAGCGCTCCGTGCATTCCCCGCGTCGCTGTCATCAGTGGAAGATCATTTTCAAAATAATTATGTACGGCGCTCTGTCCGTCCACTTTGGAAAAGCTGATGCCCTCCCGCTTCAAATATTCATACCAATCCCGGTAAAAGCCGTAGTCCTTGGCTGCATCCGGCCACGGGATCAGCTTCCCGGGTGCATTTTGATATAAATGCTCCTGCTCTTTTGCTGCAAGGTCGCTTCCCGGCTCGATTCCGCCCCAGTAGCCGCCAAGCGCATGCCAGACACCAAACCAGTCCACCTGTGTATCCCGCTTTATATCACGGATCATCTGAGCAAATCCGTTGGGGAACTTTTCTTTTTCGGGCGCAAGGTCATAGAGTGCGTCTCCATGCACCGACAGCCAGCCGTCATCCATCAGCATCCAGCGCACCGGTACATTTTTTTCCGCAAATTCTCTGCCCTTTGCGCGAACCTTTTCTTCACTGATTTCCGTATAAAATGCATCCCAGCTGCACCAGCCAAGATATTTCAGCATCTCCGGCATATTCCGTTCCTCTTTCAAACGGATTCCGTGATACTCTGCCGCCCACGCCATACACGCATGAACCGCTTCCTGCAAACTGTCCGCCTCCGCATATGCATAAACAGGCTCGTCCAGTTTGCTGATTCCGCCCTTGCAGGCGCTCATTCCGAAAATAAGCGTATTCTCTCTTCCGGGCTTTACCTGGGTCTTAAACTGTTTTCCCGGCATTGGAAGCAGGAAAAAGTATCCGTTTCTCAGCTTTCCGTAAATCGCCTGTGTCAGCTCCGGGATTTCCGAAAAGTCATTGATAAATGCCGGTCTTGTCCACCAGTCGTTTAAAAGATACATTGCGGTCATCGCCTCCGGCCGGATCTCCGTTTCCACTTCCAAAATAACCGGAAGCTCTTCCTCCAGATTATCACTTCTCCGGCAGCCGTCCTGCTCAATTTCCAGCTTCAGCCAGCCGGATCTGACCTTTTTTTCTGTTCTATAGATAAATTCCGCTGTCACATTGTCCTGCTTTTCCAGAATAACCCGCAAAGCTTCTCCATTATCTTCCCGGACAAGTGGCAAAAGCACCTGCTCCGGTTTTCTCTGTCTGTGCAGCCGCAGGACGATATTATTTTTTCTCTGCATAAGTTCCTCGCCTTCTGCCGTTGTACCGGCTTCCTTCTGTTATGCTTCCTCTGCGATCAGAACCTCATACGGGCGCAGACGCACCGTATTACCTGTAAAAGCAGCTTCCTTATAGTTGTCTGCAAGCACCTGTCCGGGCGCAGCCACCAGAGTCAACTCGCGTTCTTCCGGCTGCATGTTGCACAGTACGAGCAACGTTTTGCCTTCAAAGCTTCTTCGATACGCGATCAGATTTTTCTCCTCCCGATAAGCCGGTGCAAAGGTGCCTTCGCTGATCAGCTCTGACCATTGGGAATGCAGACGCAGCCCGATCATCTTCTTATACCATGTAAGCACGGAATCCTCGTCTCTCTCTTCCTGTGCTGCGTTCAGCCCTGTATAGTTGGGATTTACCTTTAACCAGGGTTTTCCTGTTGTAAATCCGGCATTTTCTGTATCATCCCATTGAAACGGTGTCCGCGCATTGTCCCGGCTTTCCAGCTGAACCAGACGCAGCGCTTCCTCCGGTGAAAATCCATCTGCCAGTGCGCGGTTATATTGATTGTGGGTCGATACATCATTGTAATCGTCCATCGACGCATACGCACAGTTTCTCATGCCGATCTCCTGCCCCTGATAGACATACGGCGTGCCCCGCAGCAGCAGATACATTGATGCGAGCATCGTTGCCCCATAATAATTTCTTCCCTCCCGGGGCAGATAATGGTCGATCGATCTGGGCTGATCGTGATTTTCTGTGCAAACACCAAACCATCCCCTGTCTCCTGCCATTTCGTGACTGGAAAACAGCTCTCTTTTCAGATCCTCCGGCGTCCACTCCTGTCGGTCATACCAGAAATAGTTCGGTCCCTTCAATTCCAGCTGGCACCAGGAGAACTCAAACACCATAGAAAATACACCATCTTCTAAGGAAATAAACGAAAGCAGCGTCTCCGGAGTCAGACCGGCTGTCTCGCCGACTGTCAGTGTTTCTCTTCTTCCGTATGTCCGATCTCTGAACTCCCGCAGCAGTGCTTCGATTCCGGGCTGATTCAGTGCGCCGTGCGCAACGGATACCAGACCATCTTCTCCGTCTGCAGGATAAGAGGGCAATCCCGCTTCTTTTTTCAAATAGGTGATGGCATCCAGCCGGAAGCCCCCGATGCCCTTATCCAGCCACCAGTTGACCATCTTATAGATTTCTTCCCGCAGCTCTTTATTTTCCCAGTTTAAATCGGGTTGTTTCTTCGTAAAAATGTGCAGGTAGTAATAGTCCGTTCCCTCGATCGGCTCCCACGCGCTTCCGCCGAAGATGGACCTCCAGTTGTTCGGTGCTTTGCCGTCGATTCCTTTTTTGATATAAAAATACTTGCCGTAAGGTCCTTCCGGATCTGCTTTTGCTTTTTGAAACCACTTATGCTCGTCGGAGCAGTGATTGACCACCAGATCCATGATGATACGGATGCCGCGTTTCTTCGCTTCTGCGATCAGCTCATCCATGTCCTCGTCCGTTCCAAAGGCTTCATCTATATGATAATAATCTGCAATATCGTAACCGTTATCGTCCATCGGGGATTTATAAACCGGACAGAGCCAGATCACATTTGCCCCGAGGTCACGGATATAGTCCAATTTTTCAATAATACCGCGCAGATCGCCGATCCCATCCCCATTCGCATCATAAAAGCTGCGGGGGTAAATCTGATAAACGACTGCCTTTTTCCACCACTTTTCTTTTTCCATGAGCAAAATTCCCTTTTCCTGATAAGATGATGTCGGGATCAAAAGCCTCGACCTTGATGCCTGCAGAAAGCCTGCTGTCTTACTGCTTCCCTAATACAAAATACAACGAAAACCCGCACAAGGCGGGTTTTCGCAATTGCCGGCAGACACTCGGCAGCTATGAGGTTTTCTCATCATCCGACACTGCCAGTCTGTTTACATCTTAACGGCACCTTCTGCCACACCTGCCACGATATACTTCTGCAGGAAAATATAAAGAATGACAATCGGGATGATCGTTACCAGCACAGCCGGGAAGATCAGCTCCCACGGGTTACCGTACTGACCTGATGTCAGCTTGGCGAAGTATAACTCCAGCGTCAGGGTTTTCACTCCGTTGCTGTTACCGATTACCAGGAAAGGAAGCAGATAGTCGTTCCAGATCCACATACCGTTTAATACGATAACAGTAACTGTAGTTCCCTTTAACAGCGGGAATACTACTTTAAAGAACATCTGAAAAATGTTGGCTCCGTCAATGATCGCCGCTTCCTCCAGAGACTGGGGAACGCTCTTGATAAAGCCATGATACAGAAATACTGACATACTCAGTCCAAAACCGCCGTACATGAAGATCAGTCCGGGGATGTTCTTGAGTCCTATTTTCTCAAAGAGATCCAGCAAAGGATACATCAGAGACTGGAAGGGGATCAGCATTGCTGCGGTAAATCCAAGATAAAGTACAGTACCCAGGATGCTCTTGCTTCTTACCATTACCCATGCTGCCAGAGAAGAAACCATAACCAGAAGCAGCACAGAAATGAAGGTGATCACAAAGGTGATCCAGATGGCGCGGAAGAAATGGATCTGCTGCGCCGCACTGATAATATACTGAAAGCTCCAGGAAGAAGGCGCGCTGACCGGTGAATCCACGATCTCATTGTTGGATTTGAAGGAATTGAAGATCAGGAAAACCAGCGGAGCCAGTGTATAAATCGCAACGAGGGCCAAAATCGCGTGCATCAAGGCCTGACCTGTTTTATGACGTCCCTGCATGCTCATTACAGCTCCACCTCCTTCTTAGATGTAATGGAAACCTGAACCAGGGTTACAGCTGCGATCAGCACAAAGAAGATAACAGCCTGTGCCTGTGCAAGACCGTAGTCCGGGGGAGAACCGTCACGGGTTGTATACAGGATCTGCATCGCCAGCATTCTGGTACTGAAGTTACCGTCTGTCAACGCTACGTTCTGATCCAACAGCATGAAGCATTTGGACAGTGTCAGGAAAAATACGATAGTAAAGGATGGCATCAGCATCGGAACCGTGATGCTCTTAAATCTCTGCCAGGTACCTGCTCCGTCAATCGCCGCCGCTTCCGACAGATCCTTCGGAATATTATTCAAACCGGTGGTATAGATGATCATCATATAACCGGCCATCTGCCATGTGATCAGCATTACCAGGGCAAACAGCGCCTTGGTGTTGTCCTGCGTCATGTTGCACAGCGCAGGAATGGAAATGATTCCGTCTTCTCCGAACAGAATCTTGGAAAAAACGATTTCAAAAATGAACTGCCAGATATAGCCCAGTGCCAGGCCACCTAACAGGTTAGGCAGAAAGTAGATCGTGCGGTATGCCGCAGCGCCTTTGTTCAGGCTGGTTGCCAGAAGCGCCATTGCAAGGGATACCACGTTGATCGCTACAACTGCCACAAGCGTTACCTTAATGGTATATACAAACGCATCAAGGAATTTTTTGGTTTTAAATGCCTTAACATAGTTGTCGAAGCCAACAAACGCTTCCCAGAAATGATCACCGCCTGCAAAGTAAGTACCTCTCCAGGCTGTAAAGGAATAAATGACACCCATGATGAACGGGATCACAATTACCATAACAAACAAAATCAGGGCCGGAAGCGCTAACGGTACAAATCTTTTTTTATAATATCTGTCCATTACGTCTCTCCTTGTCTTTTCTTTTCCCCTGTCGTTTTCCGGCTTTGCCGGAAAGAGGAGGCTGCCGCAGCCCATGTCGCATGTTTGCGGCAGCCGGAAAATCCTGTTTTACAAAATTCTGTTTCGTTCTGTCACTTTTTATATGGCTCGGTCGAGATTATTCCAGACCAGCCATTTCAGCCCAGCTGCTGATGGCATAATCTGCGATATCGCTGTAAGCGGTTTCAGGCCATTCTGCAGTATTTACATAGTTCTCCATCATCTGCAGACCGAAGTTATCGGTAGCCCAGCCCTTAGGAGCGCCTGCGTATGCGTTGGTCAGAGTCTTATCCGCAGCCATGTAGGAGATAATGGAATCGCCCAGGCTGTAGCCAGCGGAGGTTGTTGCAGGATCAGCGTTGTAAGGGATGAAGGACATTTCTTCCACAACGAACTTCTGACCTGCTTCAGTGGTGTTCAGCCATACAAGGAACTCTTCTGCCAGTTCTTTTTCTTCATCAGAAACCTTGTCGTTGATGCAGTAGTAGTTCGGTACGAATACCGGAATGGACTCAAGCATATGCTCAACTGTCAGACCTTCTACCTTGATGTCATCCTGTGTGAAGGGCATCTTAATGGGCAGGAAGGTCAGGGTATCAACGATGTCAGCATTTGCTTTCTTGATGTTCTCGTATGCCCAGTTGCCCTGCTTTAAGAAGATTGCCTTGCTGTTTGCGAAGGTTGCAACAGAAGGATCATAGCCATTGGTGGTTGCATTGATCAGTTCCGGTCCTCTGGGGGTTGTTGCATTGGCGGTCTTTAAATCCAGAGCCTTTGCATAAGCTTCGAATGCACCCTTGCCAGCCTGCAGCTGTTCCAGAGTAGCTTCGCCGGCTGCCTTGGAATCCGGGAAGATCGCGTCTACTGCAATGTTAACAAAGTGGTCACCATAGGTCCATTTTTCGGAGCCTGCTACAGAGAATACACCTTCCAGAGTAGCTGCCTTGCCGGTCTTCTCTGCTGCCAGTGCGAATTCCTGACCGCTTAAGGTAACGCTTCCTGCTGTGCCTTCTTTGATGTAGCTCTGCAGAGTCAGAACCATCTGCTCAAACTCGTCATAGGTTGCTGTCTTGAATGCTTCAAGGAAAGCGTCTACCTGATCTTCACCAAACAGAGCTGCCAGCATCTCTTTATCTACAATGTAGCCATAGCCTTCTACGTTATAAGGAATACCGTAATTTGCAGTGCCGTCTGTCAGGTTGAAGTTCTCCGGAATATCAGCTACCAGCTGCTTGAACTCTTCATTGGTTGCCTTGGAAAGATCCATTGCAAATCCGCCCTCTGTCCATTCAACCAGAGATTCGGAGTTCATGCAGGAGAAGATCGCCGGCTTGTTCTTGGAGTTCATTTCGGTACGAAGTGTGTCATCACTGTTAACGCCGGAACCCAGGGAGAATACCTTAACCGTAACACCCTTTTCCTCGCCGAAGGCCTCTGCTGCAGCTGCCATAGCGTCTGCGTTCTCACCCTTGTTGTTAAAGATGTACAGGTCGTAATCAGCGGAACCTGTAGAGGTGGAAGCTGTGTCTGCGCTGCCTGTGCTGGAAGAGGAGCTTCCGCAGCCTGCCAGTGCGCTCACTGCCAGCATGCCTGCCAGTGCGAGGGATAACCATTTTTTACCTTTCATTTCATAATCCTCCTTGTTTCTTTATGGATTCTGAGAAGCTGTGGTTTGTAGAAGTTGTCCTGCAAACCCGCTGCATCCTGTAATCCTTTTAGAGCTCTTGCCTAATGTACGGAGCTCTTGTTTCCTGATGAGGTCATCATAGCACCCTGTTCTACGTATGTCAACCGGTAACATGTGCATCTTTTATACTTCTGTCCCTTTTTACAAATTTAAAATGCAATATTTGTACAGTTTCACGAAACCATTTTCTATTGTCAGCTACGCAAAAGTTCCAATTTTATACTATTTATGCTATTTTTCTCATTATGTGGTATATTAAATGTGTTTCCGAAATACATATTGTGTTACCGATGACATGTGACCCGCCCAGGAACGTTAAAATGCCGGAGCTTTTTACGCTCCGGCATTTCTCACACCAGTTTCTATTATATTTCCGTCTTCAAAACCGTAGTCCCGCGCTGCACCAGCCGTACCGGCAGTACAATTTTCTGGGGAACAGGCTCATTCTTCAGGCTTTTCGTAATATACTCCACACACAATTCTGCCATTTCCTCCACCGGCTGATGGATCGTCGTGATCTGGGGTGTTGTAACCGTCGATATCATCACGTCGTCGAAGCCGACCAGCTGGATATCCTCCGGCACGCGTTTGTCCATCTGTGCGCCTACCTGGATCACCTGAGAGGCGATCAGATCACTGCTGGCAAAAATTCCATCCACATCTGGAAACTCCTGCAGTGCCCTGCGGATAAAGTCTTCATAATGCATGGAGCCGTACTGCAGTCTGTCGCTCACCAATATCCGATATGGAATTCCCGCCCTTTTACAGACATCAGCAAATCCATCCGCACGCCGGTCCGCGGGCATATCCTTACCGGCGACGCCGCCGAAATGTAAAAGATTTTTACAGCCGCATTCAATCAGATGCTCTGCTGCCAGCTTACCGCCCTGATAGTTGTCACACTGTACGGAAATCGTATCATCATCCTCTCCCCGCTCCAGATTCACGACTGGGATGTTCATTTTGCGAAATTCCCGTGTCTGAACATATTTGCTGCACAGCACAATGCCCGCCACACGGTTTGACATGCACATATCCAGATAATCCTGTTCCTTTTCCGGCTGCTCCTTTGAATTACACAAAAGCAGCTTAAAGCCCTTTTCCGCTGCTGAGGATTCTATATTACTGATCACCTTTGTAAAAAAAGGATGCGAAATATGCGGCACGATCAGCCCGATCGTATTGGTATACTGTTTGGAGAATGCACGTGCCAGCTCATTTGGCTGATAGTGCATTTCTTCCATTGCTGCATATACCTTTTTCCGCGTCCCTTCACTGATATATCCCCTGTTGTTTATAACACGGGATACTGTTGTTGCCGTTACACCCGCCCTCTGGGCGATATCCTTTAAGGTTGCCATTTTCTGTCTCTACACTCCATTTCAAATCAGGAATATTCCTCTCCCACTAGTATTATAAATATTATTTCGCAAAATATCAACCGGTAACATATTTCCGTTACAGTTCACTCGTACCCTTCTGAGTTCAGATTCCGTGCTTGCACGAAAATCCGAGCTCAGAAGTGTACGAAGGGAGCGCCATTTTATGAGCAAAAAGAGCTGCAAAGCAGCGGAAAGCATCGAAGATGCGCTTCTGCGAATGGCGTGAGTGAACTGTAATATATTCCCAGAGTACAGATTCCTTCACAGCGCCCGCGTCGATTCCTGTTCCAGTAATTCTCCCGGAAAAATCTTATGCTGATGGCTGCTTTTGCCATCCAGCAGATCAAAAAGATGATGGACAGATTCTTCTGCAATTTCCCGGATCGGCTGACGGATCGTCGTCAGGGTCGGATTGTAATAGCTGCACAGCTCGATTCCGTCAAAGCCCGCAACAGAATAATCCTGCGGGATCCGTTTTCCCGCCTCTGCGATCGCCCGACAGGCTCCCACTGCCATCGTATCTGAAAAAGCAAACACTGCCGTAAACTCTTTTCCTTCATCCAGCAGTTGTCTGGTCAGAACATAACCGTTTTCCATACTGTAGGACGGAAGCTTCGGATTCATATAGCAGATCAGTCCCTCATCCGGTTCGATTCCCCGTTCCCGAAGTGCCCGCAAATATCCCATCAAACGCATCCGGCCGATGCTGACGTCTTCTTTTTCCGCAGCGAGCACCGCGATTTTGCGGTGTCCCAGTCGGATCAGGTAATCCGTCATCCGGTATCCTTCTTTTTCATCGTCAACCGACAAGGTGGAGTAATTATCATGCCGGATTCCGTCCGGTCCTTCTCCGACTGTTGAGAGAATAAACGGTATCCGCAGCTTACTCAGCTTTTCTTCTGAATGGACAAAATGTCCCCCCAGAAAGATCAGACCTGCCAGACGTTTTTCCTTTACCAGCTCCAGCGCCACATCAACCTCATCCTCATCCGATTCAACGTGCCGGATCACCATGGAATACTTCTTCTTTTTGATTTCATCCTCCATGATCTTGATCGCTCCGGCAAAAAACGGGTTTGTTAATCCCTTCACAAGCACAGCGATACACTTTCCGTCCGTCCGCTTCAGATACCGTGCACTGTTATTCGGAATATACCCATACTTCTGAATGATGCCCATTACCTTCTGCTTCGTTTCAGGATTGATATCCGGATGGTTATTGATCGCCCGGGATACTGTGCTTACTCCAACGCCGCACATCCGTGCAATATCTTTAATTGTGATCTCTTCCATCTCTCTGTTTTCCTGCTCCATTGCTTCTCTGCCCTACCATACTTATTGTTTCGACCGCAATTTCAAAGTTTCGCGTTTTCTCCGACATTTTATAGGAAAACCCCCGTAAAGTCAAAACAATCACAAAATTGCAAAAAGCCGTCCGGCTGTTTGCAGTAGCCGAACGGCTTTATTCTTTTTTCTAAATATGTATTTTTATTCCGGTACGCAGCTCATCCTTTTACAGCACCAGCTACAACGCCCTCGATGATGTACTTCTGGCATGCCAGATAAAATACAATGATCGGAATGATGGCAAGCACCAGGACGCCCATCATCGCCCCCATGTCGACAGAGCCATATCCGCCCTTCAGATACTGAACTGCGATGGGAACTGTTTTATACTTCGTCATATCCAGTACAAGATACGGAAGCAGATAGTCGTTCCAGATCCACATCGTCTGCAGGATTGCAACCGTAATACAGGTTGGCTTCATAATCGGCATAACAATTCCGAAAAAGGTCTGCAGCGGCGTACAACCATCGATCATCGCAGCCTCTTCAATTTCCAGCGGGATGCTCTTTACAAAGCCGCAGAACATAAAGACGGAAAGCCCTGCGCCAAATCCCAGATATACAATGACGATACCAAGCGGATTATTTAATTTCAGCATATCCGCAAGCTTGGACAGGGTAAACATTACCATCTGGAACGGAACGATCATCGAAAACAGACACAGAAAATACAGCGCAGTTGTAAAACGATTCTTTACACGGCTGATATACCACGCACACATGGAGGTACACAGGATGATCACGCCAACAGACAGCACCGTAATAAAGAGAGAGGTAAAGAACGCATCAATAAAGCCGGTTCTCTGGATTCCCTTGATATAGTTTTCGATGCCGACAAACATCTTGTCCGTCGGAATGGCAAAGGGTTTCTTACTGATGTAGGCCTTCTTTTTAAAAGAGTTAATCACAACCAGCGCGATCGGAAATACATAGGCAATGGAAATCAGGGTAAAGACCAGCGTAAAGATCCAGCCATGCTTTGCTTTTCTCACATTCATTACTGCTGTACCTCCTTTCTACGTGTCAGCCAGTTCTGCGTCAATGCAATCGCTGCTACCAGCAGGAAGAATACGACCGCTTTCGCCTGACCGACGCCCTCCCAGCCGGTACGTCCATAAAATGTACGGAAAATATTCAGCGCCAGCAGCTCGGACATGTTGGAGGGCTCGCCGTTTGTCAGCGCCAGGTTCTGGTCGAACAGCTTAAACGAATTGGTCAGGGTCAGGAATGTACAGATCGTAATGGAGGGCATTACCATCGGAATTGTCACGTTTTTCAAAATCTGTCCGGAAGTCGCACCGTCAATCTTTGCAGCCTCGATCAGATCCCCGGGGATATTCTGAATTCCGGCAATGTAAATGATCATCATATAGCCGATCTGCTGCCAGCACATCAGAATAACCAGTCCCCAGAAGCCATAGACGGAGGAATAGGTCAGTGTCCGGTTCATATACAGCAGTACACCATTTAACAGAAGCTGCCAGATATAACCCAGGATGATACCACCGATCAGGTTCGGCATAAAAAATACTGTCCGGAAGATATTTGTCCCCCGAAATCCCTTTGTCAAAAGCAGTGCTACCGCAAATGCAAGCACATTGATCAGCACAACCGTCACAACTGTGAAAATCGCTGTATACCACAGGGCGTGTACAAATGAAGCATCTGTAAAAATTTTAAGATAGTTTGAAAAACCGATAAACTTTGCATCTGTTACCGTCGTGAACTTGCAGAAGGACAAATATACACCCATCGCAAAAGGCGCAATAAATCCAAGGATAAATGCAAGAAATGTGGGCAGAACAAAAATCGGCCAATACCGTCTGATTGCTTTCTCCATAATTTCCTCTCATTCTGCCGCTTTCGTGTTCTCTGCATCCGCACAGGCGGCATTGTTTCAAAACATCTGTAATTACCGCACGTGAAGCAAAAATCCCGTGCGTTAAAGGGAAAGGGCGGGCACATAGCCCGCCCTCTGATTATGATCCTCTTTGTTTGCCTGCATACTGAGCTTTGATGCAGGGCTCTTATACAGCTGAATTATTCCGCATGTGCTGCGTCATACTCTGTCTTCCAGCCATCTACGAATGCGGTTACAACAGCATCCCAGTCGCCGGTGCCCTGAGCATACTCAAGCAGTGCGCTGCCGACGCCGTTTTTCCACTCTTCAGAAGGCATTGTGGTGAAGTTCCATGATACAGGTGTCTTACCAGCTTTGGTGTACTCGTCATTTGCAAGTACCAGCGGGTTCTGAGACTGATAACCGTCTTCAAAGGTCTTGAAAGGTGTTACAAAGCCCATGGTGTTTGCCAGAGCGTCACGACCGGTATCGCTGGTTACAACCCATTCCATGAAGTCCAGAGTTGCCTGGATATCAGCAGGATCTGCATTCTTGTTTACACACCAGTAGTTCTCGGAACCGGTGCACAGGCCCTGATTTTCTTCGCCTTCTGCGCCAATATAGATAGGAAGCATGCCAAGATCTTCATCTGCTACTTCGTTATCCTTGATGTCGTTGTAAGCCCAGGTACCATTCTGATAGAAGACAGCTTCGCCAAGTGCAAATTCGCTGGCAGCATCTTCACCAGTCTTACCGGACAGCAGAGCCGGATCACAGGTAGAATCTGTGATGTAAAGATCGAAGATCTGTTTGTAGTTGTCCAGATAGGTTCCCTTGATAGCAGGAGAAGAGGTAATTCCGTCTGCCTTATATTCATAGTACAGAGGCAGGTTTGCCAGATGTGTCTTAAATCTCCAGTCAGAGGAGGAATCAAAACCGGTCGAAGCGAATGCACCTTCTACGCCAAGGTCATCCTTGTGAGCCTGAATGCCATCTGCAACTTTTTTCAGTGCTTCGAAGTTGTTCAGCTCATCAATGGATTTGATCTCTGCATCGTCCAATGCAAAATAGTCATTTAACAGTGCCTTGTTGTAGATCAGACCATATGTTTCAATTACATATGCAATACCCTGAACAGCGTCGCCATCCTTTAACACATAATCATCTGACTGTACGTTCTTATAAACCTCGCTGTCCTTTAAGTCATAGCAATAATCCTTCCAGGAAGCTAGACCAACAGGACCATTTACCTGAAACAGAGTAGGTGCTTCTGTCTTTGCCATTTCGGACTTCAGAGTAGATTCATAGGTTCCGCTTGCTGCAGTTACAACAGTTACCGGTACGCCGGTTTCAGCGGTGTAATCCTCTGCAAGAGCTACCCAGTCATCTGCCTGTTCGGGTTTGAAGTTTAAGTAATAAACCTTGCCTTCGCCTGTGGCAGCAGCCTCTTCCGTTCCAGTCTCTGCCTCGGTATCTGCAGCTTCGGTCTTTTCCTCAGTTGCTTTCGTTTCTGCCGGAGCAGCTCCGGTATCTGCGGCAGTGCTTCCGCAGCCTGCAAGCATCGTTGTTGCCATTGCCGCACTCAGTAATACACTGATCAGTTTCTTTTTCATAGCTTTACCTCTCCTTTTTTATTGGTGACAGGCGCTTTTCTTAGCGCATTTTCTGTCTGTTTCCATCCCGGAACTATTTCCGGGAACGCTTCCGGAAACGTTTCCGGAACCTATGGTTGTATCTTACCACGAGGTAAACCATGCGGCAATATCAATTTATTCAGATTGCATGTTTGTTTTTTAAGAACTTGCATATTCTGTACAAGTTGCATATGCTTTCATCGAAGTGCCTGTGTGATCCCCTTCACTGACGACAAATACTCCATTGGGGACATTCCCGTTTCTTTTTTAAACTGTCTGGAAAAATATTGTACCGATCCATAGGACAGGCGTGCAGCAATTTCTGTGATGTTGCAATTTTCTTCCCGCATCATTTCCCGTGCACGTCGGATCTTCATTCTGCTGAAATATTCCATTGGTCCGCATCCGAACTCCTTATGGAAAAGATGCTGCAGCGTAGACCGGCTCATATAAAAAACATCACAGAGTGTATTCATATCGATTTGCTCCTGAACATGCTCCTGCATATAGTGAACGACCTGAATCAGTCGGGAACTTTTCAGATGTGCTGTCTCTTCCGTCAGCTCAAACCGTTTGGAATCGTCCGCCTTTTCTTCCCGCTCCCTGCGCAGCGTCAGCAAAAACAGCTCCAGATTCAGCAAAATCATCTGCTGTGCGCCGTAGGGCGCATCCTCCCGAAGTCCTACCTGCTCGATCCAGGGAATATTGATCGGTGTGCTGAGTGCCTCTCTGGCAGCGCTGACCAGTGCAGATAAAATCAGGCGTTCTTTCTCATTTAAAATAAATGCTTTTTTTCGAAAAAAATCTACTCCCGGGCTGTCCGTCACAAAAGAAACCGCTACCAGATTGATCGCCGACTTTCCAACCGCCCGAAACGCATGAAATTCGTTTGGTTCATGGAACACGATATCCCCGGCTCCCATCTGCAGCTCCCGATCCCCTGCGCGTACAAGAATATTTCCTTTATCTACATATAAAACTTCTACGAGGCAGCTCCCAGTTTTGATGAAAATTACGCCTGCCGTTTCACAGACGGCACGATTCCGAGACACAGCCGTTGGGCTGGCGGACCGCAGTCTTATCTGTGCGCCTCCCAGGCTCCCTACTATGTAAAACGGAACTTTTCTAAAATCGCTCAGAACGGTATTTTCTTAGACGGTGCTTACTTAGACGTCTTTACCTGCAATGAGGGCGATGAATGTAACAATCCGGAACACCGTATGACACGGCGCGACTGCTACGAATACCGCGGACAGTGCTTCTCCTGGCTGCTTTCGCAGGGCATCTTATCCAGCTCTGAAGAAGTCAGCGACTGGGCAATCCAGAGCCTGGTATTTTGTCATTACGCCCCGTACTCCTTTATGCTGAAAAAGCCCGGAACCCCCAAGGACGGCATCCCGGTTCCGCTGTTTAATCTTGTTTATCACGACTGCGTAATCCAGCCCTGGATGATGGACCGGCCGGAAGGCGCAGAGGATTATATGCTGTATGCTCTCATTAACGGCGGCGCTCCTTACCTGCTCCGCGATGGTGCTTACCCCAATACGGACGGCGCATTCGCCCAAGATGAAGCTCATATGCCGGAACTGATTGCACGCTGTCAGGTCGTATCCGATCTCCACAGCAGGATTGCGAAATGCGAGCTTATATCCCACCGCTTTGATCCGGACAACTGGAAAATTCAGGAATCCGTATTTGCAGACGGCACGAAGGTTACAGTCGACCTGGAAAAACAGACTTACACCATTTCTGCCTGATAAATAAATAGTTATATAGTTATTTTTCGAGGTCAAAGCGGGCTATGCTCTTTCACATCACAAGAAACGAAAGAGCACAGTCCGCTTTTTTCTACAACAACAGAGTACACCCTACGCGGACATTCTGTTGCCGCAAATAGACACGGCCTGCCACAAAACACGGCAATCGCCCCCATAACGGAGGATTTGCATATCTTCAGAAAAAGAAGAAAAAGAGAAAGCGAGGACAATGGTATGAAAAACATGAAACGCATTGCAGCACTCGGTCTGTCTGCTGTTTTGGCAGCAACTGCCCTGGCAGGATGCGGAAGCTCTTCTTCCACATCTACAAGCGCTGACAGCTCTGCATCCACAGGCGATACAGCAGCGGCAGATACCAGCGCTTCTACCGGCGACAAGGTAAAACTGACACTGGGCAGCTGGACATCCCAGCCTGAAGTTCTTCAGGATCTGATCGATGCTTATGAAGCTGAGAACCCTAATGTTGAAATCGACATCCAGATCACACCTTACAAGGGCGGCGAGTACTGGACCAAGCTGGAAGCATCTGCAGGCGGCGGCACCGCTCCTGACGTATTCTGGTTAAACGTTCTGCATATCGATTCCTATGCAGACGGCGGTATCCTGGCTGATATGACAGATGCAGTTGCTGCATCCGATATCAAAGACAACTTCCCGGAATCTCTGGTAAACAGCTTCGTTCGTGACGGCAAGAACTACGCTACTCCCAAGGACTTCGATACCAACGCTCTGTGGTACAACAAAGACCTGTTCGATCAGGCCGGCGTTGCATATCCTACAGACGATATGTCTTACGAAGACCTCGTTGCTCTGGCAACCGAATTAAAAGACAAGCTGCCTGACGGTATCTATCCGTTCGCTTGCCCTGTTGACTTCCAGACCTGGTATTATCAGACCGTTTATGCAAACGGCGGCTGGATCTTAAACGATGACAAGACGGAAACCGGTTACGCTGATCCCAAAACTCAGGAAGGTATTCAGTGCTGGATCGACATGATCGACGCTGGTCTGTCTCCAAACGCTTCTACTCTGGCTGAGACAGGCTCCGACGCTATGTTCGAAGCAGGTCAGATTGCTATGACCCTGGCTGGTTCTTATATGGTTGAAGAATATTCCGAAAACGAAATCATCAAAGACGTGATCGACTGTGTAGAAATGCCTACCTTCAACGGCATCGAAGACAACTGCATCAACGGTCTGGGCTATGCAGTATACGAAGGCTCCAAGAATAAAGACGAAGCCATCAAATTTGCGATCTGGCTTGCAAGCGCTGAAGCTCAGAAGCTTCAGGGTGAATCCGGTTCCGTTATTTCCGCAAGATTCGATGCTCAGGATCTGTTTGCAAAAGCATATCCTCAGTATCATCTGGAAGCTTACACCAACCACTCCGATATCGCATATCCGCTGCCTGTCTGCATGAACGCCGCTGAGCTGTACGATATGGAAGCAACCTGGCTGACCAAGGCATATACCGGCGAGATGTCTCTTGCAGATGCCTGCGCTCAGTTAAAGACAGAAGCTGACGCTCTGTTGGCAAAATAATACCGGAATCTGCCTGCAGGGCTTCTTCGGAAGTCCTGCGGGTTTCCGGTATTTCCACAACAATAGAATGCGCGCTGATACGTACAGTCTATTGTCACGAATAATAAAGTAGGTGAAAATGATATGGCAGAGGTAAAAAAACAAAAGAAAATGCCCAGAAAAAAGGCCACCAAAAGACAGAAGATGGACTGGTTTGCGGCTTATGTATTCATTGCACCGGTTACCATCGGCCTGTTCGCGTTTTACATCTGGCCCTTTTTCCAGAATCTCTGGTTCAGCTTTAACGATGTAAACAAATTTAATGTGTCCCATTTTGTCGGTCTTGAAAACTACAAAAACATCCTCACAGATATGACAATCTGGCGTTCGTTCGGCAATACCTTAAAATACGTTGTCATTACCGTTCCCGTCGGACTGTTCTTTTCCATTGTGCTCGCGGCTCTGCTGAACGCCGGCATCAAAGGAAAATCTCTGTACCGTACCCTGTATTTCCTGCCCTCCGTTACCATGTCCGCAGCGGTTGCAATGGTATGGAAATGGGTATTCAACGAACAGATGGGCATCTTAAACAGTTTCATCAAAAAACTTGGCGGAACCGGGCATAACTGGCTGACCGATCCCCATACCGCATTGTACATGATCATGATCGTAGGCCTTTGGATGTCAGTCGGCTACAATATGATTATTTTGCTGGCAGGCATACAGGGAATCAGCAAGAGCTATTACGAAGCCGCTGCAATCGACGGCGCTACCGCTATCGACCAGTTCTTCCATATTACGATGCCCATGCTGACCCCTTCCATTTTCTTTGTTACCATTACCTCTATCATTGGCGGTTTCCAGGTATTTGATACGATCTACATGATGATCGGCAAAACCAACCCCGCTTATGATTCCGTCCAGACCATTGCCATGCTGTTCTACCGCAACGCATTTGACTACGGTTACAAGGGTTATGCTGCAGCTATCTCTATCCTGATCTTTGCGGCGATTATGGTCGTAACGATCATTCAGATGGTTGGTCAGAAAAAATGGGTCAACTACGATTGACGGGAGGCAGCAGAATATGAAGACAACACGTACCAAAACAATACACAAACGGATCAATACCGGGCATCTGATCGTTCATCTGGCTCTGCTTGCCGGTATTGTAGTCGTAGTATTCCCTTTTTTGTGGATGCTGCTGACTTCCTTTAAAACAACAGGAGAATCCTTAAAGATTCCACCCACTTTTTTCCCTGAAAAATGGACACTGGAAGCTTATAAGACAATCACGTCTTCTACGATTCCCTTCGGCACCGTTTACCTGAACACCATCCTTTCCGCTGTCATTACTACAGTTGTACAGATCGTGTTCTGTTCCATGGCAGGATATGCCTTTGCGAGAATTGAGTTCCCGTTCAAAAACTTTATTTTCGTACTGCTGTTATCCGTCCTGATGGTTCCCGGACAGATTTTCCTGCTTCCCCAGTATCAGTTAATCCAGAAGATGGGACTGTTGAACACCATCCCGGCGCTGTTTCTTCCGAACCTGTTCAGTGCCTTCGGTACATTCCTGCTGCGGCAGTTCTTTATGTCCATGCCTCAGGAGCTGGAAGATGCCGCAATCGTAGATGGCTGTAACCGGTTCCAGATTTTCGGACGTATTATGGTTCCGTTAATCCAGCCCGGTATCGCAGCGTTGACCATCTTCACCTTCAAGTTCGCATGGAACGACTTCATGTGGCCTCTGATCGTCAACAACTCCATGGATAAGCTGATCTTAGGTCCTGCACTGTCCACTCTGCAGGGTCAGTACACGACACAGTACCCGATGCAGATGGCAGGCGCCGTATTAGCCGTTATCCCGCTGGTTGTAATCTTCTTCATCTTCCAGAAGCAGTTTATCGAAAGCGTGGCCACATCCGGCATCAAGGGTTAAATCCATATCGTACTTCATTGTATGAACCTATAAGCACTCAGAACAAAAAAAGACAGGATTTTCTTCCCGTCTTTTTTGTTTTATAATCATTCTGTAAAAAGAATTTACTATGTATCAGGCATCCAGTACCCGTTACCAGTCCACGCAGTACAATCGCACCCGCGTAGACGGCTTAAATCAGCCCGTAGTGCTTTAACGCGTTCGCGATTCCGTCCTCCAGAACCGGCGTGGTCCGGTAGCTGCAATACGGCAGGATCGTTTTGGAGCAGACACCCATCGCAATGCTGTGGGGCACAGCCTCCAGCATCGGAATATCGTTTTCAGAGTCCCCAATGGCATAACAGTTGTCCTTGGGGATTCCCAGTTTTTTCTGTAAAATGTGGATCCCCTCCGCCTTGCTGCAGCCTGTCGGAACGATTTCCAGATAATGCTCTCCCTGGGGCACTGCAGTAAATTCGTCTCCGATAAAGCTTCTCAGCTTATCCACCGGATCATCCGGACGAAGCAGGCAGAAAAATTTATCAAACACCACATCACTGTCCTCTGGCCGCTCCGGCATATCCGGCACAGAGCAGTTCAGACTCTTAAAATTGGAAACCGAATTGCCAAGCTCCGGACTCATACAGCGGCTGTCATAATACACATGCTCCTCCGCTTCAAAAAATGTCGGGATGCCGAGTCTGCGCAGCTCATATACGATTTCCGTACATTTTTCATGCAAAATGCTGTGGCTAAACAACGTTTCTCCTTCATAATAAATATGTGTTCCGCAGCCACATACCAGGCCGTCGAATCCGATTTCGCGGATTCTCGGCTCAATGCTCACCAACGTCCGTCCCGTATTGATAAATGCCAGGTGTCCATTTTCGCGAAGTTTACGGATCGCCTCCACTGCACTCTGCGGGATCTGATGGGTCGGTCCATCGACCAGCGTTCCGTCAATGTCAAAAAACACAATCTTTCTATCTTTATTTTCCATCCTGTAAAACTCCTCCTTTTGTCAGGTATTCCCAAATTGCTTTCTGCTCTGCTTTTACCTGTCCCTGAATCATTGGGTTTTTCCCGCCGCCGCGCCCGCAAAGTGCCTTGTTGAACGCCTTGCCAAACGCCGAAACATCCCGGTCAGATGCGCAGATCACATACTGATAGCCATCTGTATCGCTGCCATTAAACACTGCTGCAAATAAGACCTTCTGTGCCAGCTTATCCGCCAGCTTACGGACGTCCACTGTGCTCAGTCCCTGCTCAAACAGCACGCAGGCGCTGCTTCCGGTCTCTACGGCATCCACCTTTTCTTCCAGCAGGCGCAGCTTTAACGCGCCGAGCTCCTGTTTTAGATCAGCCACCGTCTGCAGCAGCTTTTGGGCTGCTTCCGCGGTCTGCTCCGGCTTTACAGACAGCAATGCCGAGATTTTCTGCGTGTTTTCGAATCGGCACTTATAATCTGCCAGCGCTTTTTCCCCGATCAGAATATCCAGACGGCTTCCACCCTTTGCATGCTCTGCAGAAATGACCTTGATAGGTCCGACCTCACCTGTGTATTTCACATGCGTTCCACAGCAGGCGCACACATCCGCACCCGGAATCGTAACGATGCGGATCGCCCCGGTCAGCTCTTTTTTACTGCGGTAATCCAGTGTTGCAAGGGTCTCCCTGTCCGGATACTCCGCCAGAATTTCTATATTCTCCAGTACCTTCTGGTTCGCCAGGTCTTCCGCCTCCTGAATCTGTTCTGCCGTCAGCGGTCCCGAAAAATCGATCGTCACGCAGTCCTTTCCCATATGGAAGCCGATATTCGAATAGCCGTGGGTATGACAGATGATACCGGAAATGATATGTTCTCCGGAATGCTCCCGCATATGCATCAGCCTTCTGTCCCAGTCAATGGTTCCATGCACGCAGCTTCCAACCTCCAACGGGGCGCTGCACAAATGGAAAATTATGCCGTCCTTTTCCTGTACATCTGTCACCCGGGCGCCGCCGAGTACACCGAAATCGCAGGGCTGACCGCCGCCCTCCGGATAAAAGGCGGTTCGATCCAGAGCAACCTCCCAGAGTGGCGCATCCGGCCGCGCTGCTTCGCCAACTGCCAGCTGACCATTCACGTCTCGCTCCGTGCCTTCCTTCAACACCTGGCAGCTTACGACCGCCGCATCAAATTCTGTCAGATACGCATTCACATCATATAATTTTTCTGTCATCTTTCTCGCTCATTTCTGCGCACGCTTTTTGCGCATGTCGAGTTTGTGTCAAGTGCGCGCAGACACAAATCTCGCGATTGAAAAAGTTTATTTTTCAATCTTATTCCTCATTTCGTGCAGCTTTAATGCATTCCGGAAAAAATCGCGCACGCCGTCTCCCTCTTCCTCCGGCATTGTAGCTTCTCCATCATAAAAGTGTCTGCCTGTCCGGTAATCTGCACAGATCGCATCCAGAGGAAAGCCTTCCATCCGCTGTGGCCGCTCCTCTGTCATCAGCCAGAATTTTTTCCAGTTCAGCGCACCGCCTCTGGCTTCGTAAATTTCATTCTCAGAAAAAACCAGGCAAATCGCGTTCTGATACTGCGCGACGCACCGCCCGCCAAGCTCTGCGGCAATCTTCTTATAATATTTCCGCATCTGCTCATCCGTCAGGTTGACACCGTTTACCCGCCGTACATGCACGCCCGGCTGACGCTCCTTGGGCAGTCCTTCTATATAAAGACCGCTGTCCTGTGAAAAAACCGGCTGCCCGCAGATTCGGTAATATGCGAGGGCTTTCTGCCGCGCATTCTCCAGCGGGTCCTTCCCACATTCTTCTATCTCTCCCCAGCAAAATGGCAAATCCTTTAAGCCGAGCAGGCGAATTTCCTGCAGCGTGCTCAGGTAATGGCGCATCAGATCGAGCTTCCCGGCGTTCCCTGTTCCATAAATCAACGTTGTTGTTTTCTTTTGCATTTTGTCTCCATTTGGCAGATAAGAATCTAAGATTCTGCCTCGCATGCGCAATTCAGTTTATTCTACCATATCCGTTCCAAAGCCGCCACCAGGAAAAGCGTTTTGCAAAAAATCACGGCAATCATTCCAATTTTTGACCCGTTTTAAATTTTCTGCCTTTTCTGATTTTTATAGTTATTTCCTGTTATATTCTTTTTTTCATATTCGTGTCTATCGTTTTTTCGACTTATTTATTTATTTTGCTGCATTACCTCGTTTTTATATTTCATTTTTTATGCATATTTTTCTTAAATTTTCTTCAAAAAACACTTGTCAAAACTCGATCCATGCCATATAATATATCTTGTCGCTGAGCGATACAGAGATTCAGCGAAACAAAAGAAAATGCACCGCTAGCTCAGTTGGTAGAGCACCTGACTCTTAATCAGGGTGTCCAGGGTTCGAGCCCCTGGCGGTGCACTAAGAAACACTGTTTTTGAAAGCTTGACTTTCGGGGACGGTGTTTTTTTGTTCTCCTGTTTTCAGATGCACATAAGAACATGATACCCTCTCCGATTCCTTTTCAGTTTATATTTCTTTTAGAATTTCTTTTCAATTCTTTTCTTGTAAATTTCCCAGGCCGGACGCATAATAAACTTAATCTGAAACGTTTTTAAGACACTATTTTTCCCGGACATCCCGACATGTCCGTGCCGTGCAGACAGCGCACAGAATGGAGACACCTATGACAACCAATCCCGATGACAAAAAACCAAAACAAGTGCTTGCCACGTATGCCGTCGTCGCTCTGATCGTTATGTTCCTGCTTAATATTTTTGTTCTTCCGGGGATCATGGAACGAAGCATCAGGGAAACGACCTACAGTGACTTTTTAAAAGGTATCGACAGCAAACAGATTCAGGAGGTCCAGTTCGACGTTCAGGATTCTATCATTTATTACACCCTCAAACAGGATGGCAAAACTCAGGTCTGCAAGACCGGTCTGATCAACACCGACAGCGAATTGATCGATAAGATCACTTCCTCCGGTGCGGATCTGACCAGCGAGATTCCGACTCAGCAGTCCCCTCTGATGAATATGCTGATCGGTTTTATCCTGCCTACTATTATTTTCATCTTTTTAGGCCAGCTGCTCTTTAAAAAGATGACCAACAGCATGACCGGAGGTCCCGGCGGCGCGATGTCGTTCGGCAAGAGCAACGCCAAGGTTTATGTCAAATCCTCCACCGGCATCAAGTTTTCTGATGTAGCAGGTGAAGATGAGGCAAAAGAGCTTCTGACCGAAATCGTAGACTTTTTGCATAACCCTGAAAAATACCGTGCAATCGGCGCAACAATGCCCAAAGGCGCACTGCTCGTAGGCCCTCCCGGAACCGGTAAAACCCTGCTTGCCAAGGCAGTCGCTGGTGAAGCGGACGTTCCCTTCTTCTCCATTTCCGGTTCTGAATTCGTGGAAATGTTCGTCGGCATGGGCGCAGCCAAGGTACGTGACCTGTTCAAACAGGCGAGTGAAAAGGCTCCCTGTATCGTCTTCATCGATGAGATCGATACAATTGGTAAAAAGCGTGATGGACAGATCAGCGGCAACGATGAGCGGGAACAGACCTTAAACCAGCTGCTGACAGAAATGGACGGTTTCGATGGTTCCAAAGGCGTTGTCATCCTGGCAGCGACGAACCGCCCGGATTCCCTGGATCCTGCGCTGACCAGACCCGGGCGTTTCGACCGCCGAATTCCGGTTGAACTGCCTGACTTACAGGGCCGCGAAGATATCCTGAAGGTACATGCCCGTAAGATCAAGATTGCAGATAATGTAAACTTCCATGAAATCGCAAAAGCTGCTTCCGGTGCCTCCGGCGCTGAACTCGCCAACATCGTCAACGAAGCTGCTCTGCGTGCAGTCCGCGACGGTCGTCGTTTTGCAACACAGGCAGACCTCGAAGAAAGCATCGAGGTTGTTATCGCAGGCTACCAGAAAAAGAGCCGCGTGCTCTCCGAAAAAGAAAAACTGATCGTTTCCTATCATGAAGTCGGTCATGCCCTTGTCGCCGCCCTGCAGACGAACTCCGCACCGGTACACAAGATCACGATCATTCCCCGTACCAGCGGTGCGCTTGGTTATACCATGCAGGTCGAGGAAGGCGAACGTTTCCTGATGTCCAAAGAAGAAATGGCAAATAAGATTGCAACGCTGACCGGCGGCCGCGCAGCAGAAGAAATCATCTTCCACTCCATCACAACTGGTGCCTCCAACGATATCGAGCAGGCAACCAAGCTCGCCCGTGCAATGATCACCCGCTACGGCATGAGCGATACTTTCGATATGGTTGCAATGGAAACCGTTGCAAACCAGTATCTGGGCGGCGATTCCTCCCTTTCCTGCTCACCCGAGACACAGACCCAGATCGATACCCTGACCGTCGACCTTGTAAAAACGCAGCACCAGAAAGCGATCCAGCTTCTGCAGGACAACCTGCCCAAGCTTCATGAAATCGCTAAATACCTGTACGAGCATGAAACGATTACAGGCGAAGAATTTATGACGATTCTGATGCGCAAGCCTGAGCTCGCAGCGGCGGATCCCGCAGCTTCCGGCAACTGACCGACAACGGCAACCGCCACCGGCTGCTTTACACCTGGCTTTTTCAGCCGGCGGAGATTTTTGAAAAATCTCCGCCGGTTTTTGCGTGCAGGAAGCTCCCTCTCTATACACAAAATTTTCTCTTCTGGTATCGTTTTTTGAACGCTTCCGGACATCTCTTTTTCTTTCCTTTTCCCGTCTTATGAGGTATACTGAAAGCAGTGAAATTTACCCGGTGGAGGTATAGGTATATGAAATATATTCAACTTGGAAAAAGTGGACTGACAGTCCCTTCCGTTGCCCTCGGCTGCATGCGCATCCGCGACGTTTCCGCTAAAGAAGCCGAGGAACTCGTTGCAACGGCGCTGGAGCTTGGCTGCAACTTTTTCGAACACGCCGACATCTACGGTCAGGGCACCTGCGAGGAAGCGTTTGCAGACGCGATCCACATGTCCCCCTCTGTCCGCGACAAGATCCTTCTGCAGTCCAAATGCGGCATTGTTTCCGGCGTTATGTATGATTTTTCCAAAGAACACATTTTATCTTCTGTAGACGGCATTCTGAAACGTCTGCGCACTGACTATCTGGATGTGCTTGTCCTGCACCGTCCGGATGCCCTGATGGAGCCGGAAGAAGTGGCAGAAGCCTTCAACCAGCTGCAGCAAAGCGGCAAGGTCCGCAACTTCGGTGTTTCCAACCACAAATCAAGCCAGATCAGGCTGCTGCAGAAATATATCAGCCAGCCCCTCGTAACCGACCAGCTGCAGTTTTCCCTGCCCAACTCCTCCATGATCCAGAGCGGCATGGAAGTCAACATGACAACCGCCGGTGCAATTGACCGCGACGACAGCATTCTCGATTTCTGCCGTCTCAACGATATCACCATCCAGACCTGGTCACCGTTCCAGTACGGCTTTTTTGAAGGCGTTTTCATCGGCAGCGACAAGTATCCCGAATTGAACCACTGTCTGGAGGAAATTGCAGACAAATACCGCACGACTCCGACAACAATTGCAGCTGCATGGATTCTGCGTCACCCTGCACACATGCAGCTGATCGCCGGCACGACAAAGCCCTCCCGCTTCCGCGAGATCTGCGCCGCCTGCGATATTACGCTAACCCGTGAGGAATGGTATCGTCTCTATCTTGCTGCCGGACACATTCTGCCGTAATTTACAAGTGCCTGACTTTCATTTTTCCGAAAGGAGAATTTACCATGTATGATGCAATCATAATCGGTGCCGGTGTGACCGGATGCGCGATTGCACGGGAGCTTTCCCGTTATCAACTAAATATCCTGGTGCTGGAAAAAGAAGAGGACGTCTGCTGCGGAACCTCCAAAGCAAACAGCGCCATCATCCATGCCGGACACGACGCAAAGCCCGGCTCCTTAAAAGCCCGTTTTAATGTGAGAGGGAACGAACTCATGGATCAGCTCTCCGCTGACCTCGATTTTCCCTTTACCAGAAACGGCTCCCTGGTACTTTGTTTTGAAGAATCCCAGATTCCGGAACTGGAAGAGCTGGCAGACCGCGGACGCAAAAACGGCGTTCCCGGTCTTTCCATCGTGACCGGTGAGGCTATCAAGTCCCTCGAGCCAGCACTTTCCGACGACGTAAAGGCAGTGCTTGTCTGCCCGACCGGTGGAATTGTATGTCCGTTCCTGATGACGATCGCCCTGGCGGAAAACGCTGCCGTAAACGGCGTTTCGTTCCGCTTTGACACTACAGTAAAAGCCCTTTCCCGCAACGCTTCTGACGGTCACTGGAACGTTTTAACCGCTGCCGGCGACACCTTTGAAGCGCGCTGTATCATCAACGCCGCCGGTGTCTATGCGGACGAGCTGCACAATCAGGTCAGCGCCCACAAGCTTTCTATCACGCCCCGCCGCGGAGAATACCAGCTTCTGGACAAAAAAGCCGGAACCCTCGTTTCCCATACGATCTTTCAGCTTCCCGGAAAGATGGGCAAGGGCATTTTGGTCAGCCCTACCGTCCACGGAAACCTGTTAGTCGGTCCCACCGCCGAAAACCTTTCCGATAAAGAGGCCGTCAATACCACCCAGGCAGGACTTGCTGACGTTATGGAAAAAGGACGGCTCAGCGTTCCGTCCCTGCCCGGTAATCTGACAATTACCTCGTTTGCAGGTCTGCGCGCCTCCGAAGCAGGCGGTGATTTCGTAATTGGTGAGGCAGAGGATGCTCCCGGCTTCTTTGACTGTGCCGGAATCGAATCTCCCGGTCTTTCCTCCGCTCCCGCAATCGGGGAATATGTTGCAGAGCTGGTTTCCCATAAGCTGGGGGCTTCCTGCAAGGACAACTTTATTGCGACCCGCAAGGGCATTCCCTGTGTCGCTTCTGCTTCCCCGGAGGAATTAAAAGAGCTTCTGTCAGAAGATCCTGCATACGGCAATGTGATCTGCCGCTGTGAAACCGTTACAGAGGGAGAAATTATAAATGCAATCCGCCGTCCGGTCGGCGCACGCTCCTTAGACGGCGTAAAACGACGCACCCGTGCCGGAATGGGACGCTGTCAGGCAGGTTTCTGTTCTCCCAGAGTCATGGAAATCCTCGAACGCGAGCTTTCCATGAACCCACTTTCTGTCACCAAACACGGGCAAGGCTCTGAACTGCTTACCGGCACTACAAGGGAGGAATCGGGCTTATGAAACAATATGATCTGATCGTCATCGGCGGAGGTCCTGCCGGACTTGCTGCCGCTATCGCCGCCCATAAAAACGGAGTTTCCAATCTTCTGATCCTCGAACGCGATCAGGAGCTGGGCGGCATTTTAAATCAGTGTATCCACAACGGCTTCGGTCTGCACACCTTTCAGGAAGAGCTGACCGGACCAGAATACGCTTCCCGTTTCATCGACGAAGCGCTCGCACTGGAAATTCCCTATAAGCTCTCCACAATGGTTCTGGATATCAGCACAGACGCTTCCACAGGCCTGCATTGTGTTACAGCCATGAACCGCACAGACGGACTCCTGCAGCTGCCCTGCCGCAGTGTAATTCTCGCGATGGGCTGCCGTGAACGCCCCAGAGGCGCTTTAAACATCCCCGGCTTCCGTCCGGCAGGCATTTACACCGCCGGTACAGCCCAGCGTCTCGTCAATATGGAAGGCTTTCTCCCGGGTAAAGAGGTAGTAATCCTCGGCTCCGGCGATATCGGTCTGATTATGGCGCGTCGAATGACCCTCGAAGGTGCGAAAGTCAAAGCCGTTGCCGAGCTGATGCCCTATTCCGGCGGTCTGCAGCGAAATATCGTCCAGTGCCTGGAGGATTTTGACATTCCGCTGCTGCTTTCCCATACAGTCATCGATATTCAGGGAAAAGATCGCGTAACCGGCATTACACTGGCACAGGTCGGTCCTGACCGCAAGCCGATCCCCGGAACCGAGCAAAATATCCCCTGCGATACACTGCTGCTCTCCTGTGGACTTATCCCCGAAAACGAACTTTCCACCAAACTCGGTGTATCCTTATCCCCCGTCACAGGCGGTCCACTGGTGAATGAAAGCCTCGAAACGAACGTTCCCGGCGTATTCGCCTGCGGCAATGTTCTGCACGTACATGATCTGGTCGATTACGTTTCCGAAGAAGCCGGACGTGCCGGAAAATTCGCGGCAGAATATATCCGGCAGACAGCGGATGACCGCGCGGGCACTGCTTCCGCTGAACAGAATTTGACCACACAGGCTGACAGCGGCGCGAGCAGCGCTTCCGCCGGGCAAGGTTCAACCGGCGTGAAGGCTAACAATAACGCTCACAACGCCGCTGCTGCGGACGGCTCCACCGGCATCCCGCTTATTCCATCGGGCGGCGTCCGATACACGGTTCCGCAGTCCATTCGGCTGTCCCATATGGAGGACTCGCTTCTGGTTCGTTTCCGCGTCGGAAGCGTATTCACAGACGCAGTATTGACTGTTACAGCAGGTGATACCTGTCTGCTGCGCCAGAAAAAGAAGAAGCTCGCGCCCGGCGAAATGCAGCAGATCATCCTGAAAAAATCTGCAATTCCCGCCGACGCACAATCCATCACAATCTGTGTTGCAAAAGAGGAGGGCTGATTTGTTATGGAAGAAAAAAATCTAATCTGCATCTGCTGCCCTCTGGGCTGCCCGCTTACTGTTACGCTTGAAAACGGCGAGGTTGTATCCGTCACCGGCAATACCTGCCCCCGCGGCGCTGCTTACGGTCGTAGGGAGGTCACCAATCCAACCCGTATCGTAACTTCTACAGCGCTGGTTTCCGGCGGCGTCCTGCCTGTCGTTTCCGTTAAGACTGCCTCCGATATCCCCAAAGGTAAAATAAAGGATGTCATGGAAGCGATCCGTCAGATCCACGCTGTCGCCCCGGTTCAAATCGGAGATGTCCTGCTGCGCGACGCGGCAGGTACGGGTGCGGATATCGTCGCCACTAAAAATATTCCGGTTGCCACCGGTTTCAGGGAGAACTGATCCGAAATGCTTACAGATAAATTTAAAAAAAACGCGGATGCACTCCGGCATAAAAAGCTGTTCCTGCTGGATATGGACGGCACGATCTATAATGAAAATTCAATTTTTGAAGGAACGCTGGATTTTCTTTCCCAGATTGAAAAAAATGGAGGACGCTATATTTTCATCACCAACAATTCCTCCAAATCCGTAAAGGACTATGTGGAAAAGGTAAACCGGATGGGAATTACCGCCGATGCTTCGCATTTCTATACTTCCAGCCAGGCAACCGCTTTTTATCTTCAGGAGAATTATCCCGGACAGACCGTTTTCTGTATGGGAACCCGTTCTCTTGTCGCAGAGCTGGAGCAAAACGGCATCCGCGTTGTCACGAAGCCGGAGGATTCCGCCTCTGTCGTTTTAATCGGCTTTGATACAGAAAATACCTCTGAAAAGGTACGTGACACCTGCATCATGCTCGGGCGTGAGGTTGCTTATCTTGCAACCAATCCGGATCTTGTCTGTCCGGTCAGCTTCGGCTACATCCCGGATTGCGGCTCCATGAGCATCATGCTCAAAAATGCGACCGGCAAAACACCGTTTTTCATCGGCAAGCCAGAACCGATCATGATCGACTGTGTTTTAAAAAAGCTCGGCATCTCCAAAGAGGACACCGTGATCGTCGGTGACCGCATCTACACAGACATCGCCTGCGGTGTCAATGCAGGAGTCGATACGATCTGTGTCCTCTCCGGCGAGGCAACACTTGATGACCTGGAAAAGAGCGACACCAAACCAACCTGGATTTTCGACAGTGTCCGTGAAGTGTGCACAGAACTGGCGCGGTAGCGCCTGCGATTCTCCAAACAGTCCCGATGCAATTTTTCGAAACATCCACAATCGTTTATCGTTTCAGGCATATATAGATAAAAACGAACAAAAATGCGCCTGCCGCACGGAATCTTTTCTCCATGACAGACGCATTTTTTCAATGGAAAGCGCAGGCTTCCAGCCATATTATGTCTCCCCGACATCAACCCATGCCCGGCTGTTCAACAGCTGCTTTCTCTGCCTCCAGTCCGGCATCAGCTCCGTCATAAGCTGATGAAATGCTGCAGAGTGATTCGGCTGGATAAAATGGCAAAACTCATGTACTGCAACATATTCCATGCACGCAGGCGGCGTCTCCCCAAGCTGTCTGGAAAAAGTCACGATCTTCTTTTTCGGCTGACAGCTTCCCCATCGGGACACCATACTGCGCACTTTAATCTGGGGCCATGCTACCCCCATCCGGGAAAAAACCGGATAAATCCTCTCACAGATTTCTTCCATCTGCTCCAGGCAGCACTGTGTCAGATACCCTTCGAGCATCCGTCTGCGTCTGTCTGCATCGGATGGATTTTTCTGTGTCACTAAAATCACACGGCCGATCCGCTCCACCGACTCTTTCCTGCCCTCCACAACACAAAGGCGGCAGGCTTTTCCACACTGATAAAGCACATCCCCATCTTCATAACGTCGATTTTTCCCGGCGCTGATTCCATCTCCGGCTTCAATCAGCTTCAGACAGCGTTCCCGGTTCTGCAGGACAAAATCCGCATTTTCCAGAAGAAACGCCTCTATTTCCCACTGCGCTGTATCTCTGCTCGCAGAAACCAAAACGCGCCCATCTCTGTGGACGCGCAGGTTCATTCTCCTGATATTTTTCCGCTGCAGTTCATAAGGGACTGCAATCCCTTTCAGTACAATGATCTTTTCCATACATTCTACCACGGGCGCTGTCCGTCGGTTCCCCGGCAGGACAACGCCCGTACCTGTTGCAAATTATCGTTTCCTTTACGCGCTCACCAGACGAACTGTTTCCCGCGCAATGGCAAGCTCTTCATTGGTCGGAACCACCAGGGCTGTTACTTTGGATTCCGGAGTGGAAATAACAGCCTCCACACCGACTGCCGCCTTATTCTTTTCCAGATCGATCTCGCAGCCAAGGAAGCCTGTATACTGACTGATCAGAGCACGAACCTGTGCGTTGTTTTCACCAATTCCTGCTGTAAATACGATGGCATCCACACCGTTCATAGCAGCCGCATATGCACCGATATATTTGCCGACACGATAAGCGTATGCTTCCAGCGTCGTCTGCGCATGGTCGTTGCCTGCTGCCGCAGCTTCTACCAGATCACGGAAGTCGCTGGAAATACCGGACAGGCCAAGCACACCGGAGTTTTTGTTGCAGATATTGATGACCTCTGCAGCTGTCAGATTTTCTTTTTCTGCGATAAAACCAACGATCGCAGGATCCATATCGCCGCTTCTGGTTCCCATCATCAGGCCTTCCAGGGGCGTCAGACCCATGGAGGTATCCACGGATTTACCGTGGTCAACTGCGGATACGGAAGCACCGTTGCCAAGATGGCATACGATAATTTTCAGATCCTTTCTGTCTTTTCCAAGCAGTTCTCCGACACGTTTGGAAACGAAATCATGGCTGGTTCCATGGAAGCCGTAACGACGTACTTTGTATTTCTCATAATATTCATACGGCAGACCGTATAAATAAGCTTTGCCGGGCATCGTCTGATGAAATGCGGTATCGAATACAGCTACCATCGGCACGCCGGGCATTACCCTCTGGCAGGATCTGATACCGATCAGGTTTGCCGGATTGTGAAGCGGTGCAAGGTCATTGCACTCCGCAATTGCCTCCAGTACACTGTCATCAATCACAACAGATCCCTTGAATTTTTCTCCGCCATGTACGATTCTGTGACCTACTGCATCAATTTCCTTCAAAGATGCGATCACGCCCTCTGCAGGATCTGTCAGCTTCTCGATCACAACCTTTACTGCATCGGTATGATCCTTCATCAGAACCGCTTCCGTCTTTTTGCCTTCGCCGGCTTTCTGATGGGTTACGCTGCTGCCTTCGATTCCGATTCTTTCACACAGTCCCTTTGCCAGGACCTCTTCACTCTGGCTGTCGATCAGCTGATACTTCAAAGAGGAGCTGCCGCAGTTGATTACAAGCACTTTCATGGAAATAAATCCTCCTGTTTTCTATTTTGACAGTCTCCGATCACACCGGAGGCTGTTTTTGCACCGCATACATTTTTATTGTACCATTTCACACGGTAAAAAACCAGTCCCGCAGCTATAAAAAGAATGTGCCTTGGCACATTCTCGCGCCGGGGCGCGGTTGCTTCGGCAACCATCCACCCTTGCGCCGAGTGCGCATCCTCGCGGAGCGTTTTTATTTCATAGGATGCATTTTCCTATGAGATAAAAAACAGGGACAGACTATTTTCGTCCGCCCCTGTTCTGATTCCGGATTTCATGCTGTTATCCGTCAGCCCTGCCATCCAAAGCTGCAGATATCACGGATATGGTTTCGACTTTTCAGATCAGCTCCAGCACAGCCTCTCCCTTTGCCGGAACCGAAATTTCCTGCATATTGCCGTTTTCGTCATGCATCACCAATGCAAAAGCAGCATCCTCTTCCCTGTTTTTACCATCTGCCGTTACGACAATTTTTTTACCGCTGCGGATCGCTTTTACGGTTTCCACAATCTGTCCGTGGATATCCGGGATTTTGCAGACTGCCTCTTTTCCATCCTTTAATGCAAACAGATGCAGCACAGAGCTTGCCGCATAATCATAATCCGGGCGCTCTGTCACGCTGCCGACTGCCAGCAGGGTATTTTCCCGCACATAAAGCGGCAGGGAGAAATAGTCAAATCTGTCCTTGTAAAACCTTCCGCCCTCTTTGACTGTACCGTCCAGATAATTTGTCCACGTGCCCTCCGGCAGATACCAGGCTGCGCTGCCATCCTCCGAAAAGATCGGTGCTGTCAGCAGACTTTCCCCCAGCATATACTGCATATCCAGAGTCTGGCAGGCCGGATCGTCTTCAAACGCAAATACCATAGGACGCATTACCGGCGTACCGTCCTCATGCGCTTCCACCGCTTTTGCATACAGATACGGCATCAGGCTGCATTTCAGCTGCACAAAATATCTCGCCACATCACAGGCCTGCTCATCAAATGCCCACGGTACCCGGTAGCTTCCCGATCCATGCAGACGGCTGTGAGAGGAAAGCAATCCAAATGCAAGCCATCGTTTGTATACATCTGCAGGAGCAGTATTTTCAAAGCCACCGATATCATGACTCCAGAAGGAAAATCCAGACATCGCAAACGACAGACCTCCACGCAGCGTCTCTGCCATGGAAATGTAAGATGCGCTGCTGTCACCTCCCCAGTGCACAGGGAACTGCTGTCCTCCTGCTGTCGCACTTCTTGCAAAAACAACCGCCTCCTGCTGACCTTTTACTTCTTTCAACAGTTCAAAAACACAGCGGTTATAAAGAAATGCATAGTAATTGTGCATGCTGACCGGCTCGCTGCCATCCTGGTACACAACATCGATCGGGATTCTCTCGCCAAAATCCGTTTTAAAGCAGTCCACACCCATTTCCAACAGACTGCGCAGCTTGCCCTGATACCATTTGCAGGCTTTCGGATTTGTAAAATCCACAACTCCCATGCCATTCTGCCAGTTATCGGTCTGCCAGATACCGTGTCCGTCTGCGCGCTTCAACAGATAACCGCCTGCTGCAGCTTCCCGGAAGGTTTTTGTTCCCTGCGCAATATACGGGTTGATCCATACACAGATTTTCAGCCCTCTTTCATGATAACGCTGCAGCATTCCCTTTACATCCGGGAATGTCTCCGGATCCCATTCAAAATCACACCACTGCAGTCCTTTCATCCAGAAGCAGTCAAAATGGAATACGCTCAGGGGGATCTTCCTCTCCTCCATGCCTTCCAGAAAAGAGGTAACTGTCTGCTCATCATAATCCGTCGTAAAGGAGGTAGAAAGCCACAGTCCAAAGGACCATGCCGGAGGAAGCGCTGGACGTCCGGTCAGACCCGTATAGGCTTTTAAAATTTCCTTATGGGTCGGTCCGTAAAAAAGATAGTACCGGAGTTCTTCCCCGGGTACAGAAAATCCGACATACTCCACCTTCTCGCTTGCTACTTCAAAGGACACATTGCCTGTATGATCCACAAATACACCATAGCCTCTGTTGGTCATATAAAACGGAATATTTTTATAGGCTACCTGTGAAGCTGTACCTCCATCCTCGTTCCAGGTTTCTACTGCCTGACCATTTTTGACAAACGCAGTAAAGCGTTCTCCGAAGCCATATACATTTTCTCCGGGTGCAAGCAAAAGATCCTGGGTCATATAAGGGGTGTACTCATGCTCCTTCATATAATTATCCTGCGGCAGCATGCTGGAGACTCTTTTGTCCCAGCGGACATAGCCGAGATTATGGAATCCGGAGGACGTCAGCAGTTTTCCATCTGCCCAGAAGCTGTAGCCCCAGTTTTTCCGGTCAACATGCACACTCACGCGTCCGGCATCCAAAACTGCCTCATTCTCCGTTATTGTCACAACTGCATCGCAGGTCGTCTCCTTTTTCTCAAATCGGGCCTCTCCCGTCCTGTAGCCCTCATAATGCCAGGCACGAACCGAAATCACCTCCGGAGAAACCGCGAGAAATTCTATTGTAATGGTCGGTCGATTTAATGTGTCGCCTCTGGATAATACCGGTGATGTCGGAGCCACTACCCGCAGTCCGTTTTCCATTGCTTCTATATGGTATGCCTGTGATGCGAACTGTCCGTTTGTCCTCTCACTCAATAACCAATATCCTTCTGTAAATTTCATGTTATTCTCCATTCCGCAGACGCTTACGCCGAAGAAATCGCGAGGCAAACATCCAGTTCGGCTCTGCGATCCCAGCTATTTTGTGACGCCTGCGGCACAAATAGCTGTGTGATCATCCCTTTACCGCACCTGCAACCATTCCTTCAATAATCTGCTTACTGAACGCAAAATACAAAATTACGATAGGAGACATGGTGATCAGCATTGCCGCCATTTGCTTCGGATAATCTGATGCAAACTGTCCCTTAAACTGTGTCAGTGCCAGCGGTACTGTCTGCAGTGAAACATTTTTGATCAGTACCAGTGCGAAGGAGAACTCATTCCAGCAGCTAAAGATCTGTATGATCGCAACTGTCACCAGAATCGGTTTGGTGATCGGCAGAATAATCCTCCAAAGTGTATTTGAAAAGCTGCTTCCATCAATTGCAGCTGCCTCTTCCAGCGAAACCGGAATGGTTTTGACGTATCCTTCTACCAAAAAAATCCCCATCGGAAGTCCGAAGGATACATAGGGTAAAAGCAGCGTATACCACTGGTCGGAAATTCCGCATTTTTTGAAAACCACATAGATCGGCACCAGCAGCGAATGGATCGGAATCAGCATTCCCATCAAAAACATGACATACAGTGCGCGGTTTCCCTTAAAATGGACCCTTGCCAAAATATAACCCACAATAAACGAAAATAATACGATCAAAATGATGGACAGTGTAGTTGTACGTACACTGTTGAACATGGATTCTCCCAGATGATAATCGGAATTGCTCAGGATCCTGATGTAATTGATCAGAGTCGGGTTTTTGGGCAGCCCAACAATATCTGCATTAAATGCCCTCTTTTCTTTTAACGAAGAGTACAGCATCCAGATCATCGGGAAAATACAGGACAGCGAGAAAATGATCAGGATCAGATTCATAAATACTGCCAGGATTCCTTTGCGGATACGATGTGTTCCATTATCCTTTTTCATGTCCTACGCCTCCTTTTCTCTGGTGAGCCGTTTGATCAGCCCCTGTGCTCCGCCGATCACAAGAAGCGATAATACAAAAATGCCCACAGAAATACAGCTGCCGTATCCCATATTACTCTGGTTAAAGGATACCTGATATCCATACATCGCCATTACCATGGAGGATGTTCCGGGACCGCCCTTTGTCATAACATAAATATTGTCAAAGGCTTTCATATTACCTGCAATACACAGCGTAATGCAGACAAGCATTGTATTCTTGATCAGCGGCAGTGTAATGTAGAGTGCGCTCTGTATACCGTTCGCACCGTCAATTTCCGCACTTTCAAAGATTTCGGTGCTGATGGAGGAAATCGCGGAAAGGATGATCACCATGTAGTATCCGATATACTGCCAAATCAGCGGAATTGAGACAAGCAGCATGACCAGCTTTGTTTCATTGAGCCATACCTTACAAAGATCCGGTCTGCCGATCGTTCTCAAAAACCAGTTGATGATCCCGTACTGGTTATGATAGATCATGTTCCAGATCAAACCAAGGCAAACTGCAGAAATTGTGCTTGGAAAGAAGCCAAAGGTTCGATGGATCCCCTTTAATTTGACAACTCTGGAATTTACCATCAGTACTAAAATAAAGGCAATACCGATCTGCCCAATAATACACGCCACAACCAGATAGATATTATGTCCGAAGGCCTGCCAGAAGGTACCGTCATGGAACAGAGTGATGTAGTTTGTTAGCCCTGTAAAGGTCTTCTGCGGGCCGCCCTTCCATTCATAAAAACTGTATACAAGTGCTGTAACCAATGGTACAAAAACAGTAAATACGAACATCGCCACCGGCACCAGCAGATACAGGAGAATCGTTCTTTTTTTTGGTTTGATCGCAGTCAGCATCAAGGATCCCTCCCTTATTTTGCGCAAAAGCCGTCCCGCCTGATGGCAGGCAGAACGGCTCTGTACTTTCCTATTTCGGAACCTTCTCAAGGCGCTCCGCCCCTTGAGAAGTAGCAGCCCCTTCGGTACCTTCTCAAGGCGCTCCGCACCTTGAGAAGTAGCTCTCTCTTCGGTACCTTCTCAAGGCGCTCCGCCCCTTGAGAAGTAGCAGCCCCTTCGGAACCTTCTCAAGGCGCTCCGCCCCTTGAGAAGTAGCGGCCCCTTCGGAACCTTCTCAAGGCGCTCCGCCCCTTGAGAAGTAGCGGAAAATGCCCTGCTCTGCGGGGCAGGGCATTTTCCTTAGTAGTTGGCTTCGTATGCGTCCTGGGCGTTCTGGGCTACTTCTTCAGGGGTGATATCACCATTCATCATGGTCTGAAGGTCAGTATTTAAAACATCCCAAACTGCATTGGTAATGTAAGAATCATAAATTTCACAGGTATCGGTGTCCACATAAGACCAGTTGTAGAAATCCTGTGTGATCTGATCAAATGCGCTCAGGTCAACGTCTGCAACCTTGGTCAGGCCGCCCAGTGCATAATTTTCAGCTACATAGCTTGCAAATGCGGGACCGGTAATGTACTCAGCCAGGTCAATTGCTGCTGCCAGTTTTTCAGGATCGTCAGCCAGCTTGGAGTTGATTGCAACTGCGTATCCAAGACCGATATTCTGGGAATTCGGAGCCTGTGTTGCATCTGCAGGCTGAGGCAGAACCGCAAAGCCCATGTTATTGAATTTCTCTTCGTCAGCATCCTTTAAGGCTGCCCAGATGTAGGATTCATCCCAGTTACCGCCGATGAATGCTGCTGCATCGCCGGAAATGTAATATTCACGCGCGTCTTCATTGGTAACAACGTTAAAGTCTTCGTTGAAGATCTTGGTATCGGTAAAGAGTCTCTGCATCTCTGTCAGGGCGCTTACAAATGTATCATCTGTAAATGCTGCGCCGCTCTTTGCCACCAGGCTCATAAACCAGTCAGGGCCGGTGTAACGGTTGCCCAGTGTGGAAAGGAAATCGGAGTTTGCCTGCCACTTGCCGCCGTTGCCGAATGCAACTGTCGTAATACCCTTGCCATTAAAGTACTCGGAAGCTTTTTCTACATCTTCCCAGGTAGACGGGAACTGATCGTATCCTGCTTCTTTCCACATTGCCTTATCATAAATCACAACAGTACAGGTACCGCCGGTCAGTGCCGGAAAGCCGTACATGGAATCTTCATAAGTAAACGGTGCGAAATACGCGGTATTGTAATCTGCATAATACGGAGATGCTTTGATATCATCTGTCAGATCATAAACCAGACCCTGTTTTGCCCAGTCGATGGTGTTCATGCCCTGAAGCAGGAATACATCGGGCAGGTCATCTGCTGCAGCCAGTGTTGCGATCTGTGTCTTATACTCTGCATTTGCAAGAACAGTCTGCGTCAGCGTAATATCCGGATGTGCGTCATCCCACTCACCCAGTACGGTACGGAAGCCATCAGAGCCGCCATTTCCTTCAGATTCTTCGGAAGTAGAGTAATGCATAATCTCGAGCTCGCCTGTATAAGCAAGTTCGGAACTGTCGCCTGCGGCAGCTTCTGTATCCGCAGTATCTGCAGCTGTAGATTCTGCCGCTTCTGTCTTAGCGGTCTCTTCTGCCGCCGGTGCAGAAGCAGTAGTTGCTGCTGTGGATCCGCACCCTGCTACTGTCGTTGCCAGCATTGCTGTTGAAAGTAACAAACCAAGCATTTTCTTTTTCATACCCCAAACCCTCCTATGAGTTTATAAGTTTATAAAATTTAAGCATTCTCCGGAGCTTTCAGTATCCTACATCCTTTACCGTTGTTTCCGAAGTAGCCATTACCGTACTACCCTCTGCTGCCATCCAGCTTTAAAACTGTTTGACCCTCATACAATTTTCCCTGTACTATCGTGATATTCCGCATTGCAGTTTTTGGCTTTTCGATCAGATCGATCAGCTTCTCTGCTGCGTACTGTCCAAGATGCTGTGTATCCTGACAGAGTGTCGTTAGATTCGGAACAGTCAGCTTCGCCAACCGGATTCCATCATAGCCTGCAATGGAAATATCTTCCGGGATAGACATTCCCCGTTCCCGGATCACATGGATGCCTCCCAATGCTGCAAAATCGTCCGGATATAAAATACAAGTCGGCGGTCTTCTCAGATCAAGAAGCTTCTCTGTCGCTTCTCCCGCGCCCTTGGTATCACGGTATCTTGTCATCATCACATATTCATCCGGGATCTCCACTCCAAACTTTTCTGCTGTCCTGTAAAAAGAGGACAGACGGTTTGTTGTAACTGCGGAATCTGTACCGTGGATGTATGCAATTCTTCGATGTCCCATCTGATAAATATAAGTGAACAGATCTTCCATTCCCTTTGCATTATCCGAAACAACTGCCAGACGATCATTGAAGATATAGTCGATGGTCACAACCGGAATATCACTCAGTGCAAGCTGCAGCACCTCCGGCTCTGAAAAATCAACACATGCAATCATAATTCCGTCAAATCCCCGATATCTGGCATGCTCCAGATACGTCATCCGCTTTCCGCCGGAGCCTCCGCAATTGACAAATGTAAGATCATAATCTCTTGCCTCTGCAGCTACCTTGAAGCTATCCAATACTGCTGCGAAATAATCATGTGTCAGACCATTATGCTCTGCATCCGTGAAAAGAACTCCGATGTTATAACTGCGATTCGTCTTCAATGTCCTCGCAAACAGATTCGGACGATATCCCATTTCTTCTGCCTTCTCACGAATCATCTTCTTGCGTTCCTCGCTGATGTCTGCATGATCGTTCAGCGCCTTGCTGACTGTTGCAACGGAAACCTGACATTCCTTTGCGATGTCTTTTAAGGAAACCATATCGCCTACCTCCTGCCTTCGACACCTCCGTTTTTTCTTTGCGTCTTATCCTTATATCCTGCTGCTTTCTTTCACGCAGCAGTTTGTTACGTAAACGATATACTTAAACGTTTTCTTTAATTGTATTATATGCGCCATGCACATATATTTCAATATCTTTTTATTATTTTTAATCATTTTGCCACTTTATACAATTTGAAAATCAACTTTTTGTTACATTTTTATATTTTATCCTTCTCTTTTACTTACGCATCATAGTTTCGCTGCAGTTTCGTCAACATAACCCAGAAAATCGTCCTTTGACGCTTTCATTTTCGTAAGCTGTTCCTTTTCATTTTCATTGATTTTATCGCATTTTTTCAATATAATTCGAAATATATAATAGCTCTGCGTTTAACTTAATCGTTTAAACTGCAGTTGCCTGGCACAGGCTTTCTTGTACAGCAGACGCCCCAAAGCATCCTGAAACCTCATTTCAAAAGAGGATCTGCGCAGAGCTTCTTCGGCACAAAGGCGTCTGTAGAATGGAGGTTTTTATGAAATACGGTTACTTTGATGATATCAACCGGGAATATGTCATCACAGATCCTGCAACGCCGCTTCCCTGGATCAACTATCTTGGCTGCCGCGATTTTTTCAGTCTTATTTCCAACACCTGCGGCGGCTACTCTTTCTATAAAGATGCAAAGCTTCTCCGTCTGACCCGCTATCGCTACAACAACGTCCCTGCGGATTCCAATGGCAGATATTTCTATCTCAAAGAAGGAAACAGCATCTGGAATCCCGGCTGGCAGCCGACCCAGACCCCTCTGGATTTTTATGAATGCCGGCATGGAATGGGATACAGCCGCTTTACCGGGCAGAAAAACCATCTGAAGGCCTCCCTGCTCACCTTCGTACCTCTTGAGGATTCCTGCGAGATCAATCAGCTTACGCTTACCAATGATTCTGAGCGGGAGAAAACGATTCAGTTGTTTTCTTATCTGGAATGGTGTCTCTGGAATGCGGATGATGATATGAAGAATTTCCAGCGTAACTTCAGCACCGGAGAGGTGGAAATAGAAGGTTCCATTCTTTATCACAAAACAGAATACCGGGAACGTCGGAATCACTACGCTCTGTTTTCTGTCAACACACCGATAACCGCCTTCGAGACAGACCGGGATTCCTTTCTTGGTCCATACCGCAGCAATCAGAATCCTTCCGCTGTTGAAAAAGGCCAGCTCTCCAATTCCGTAGCCAGCGGCTGGTCTCCTATTGCAGCCCATCAGATTGATCTGACACTTCAGCCGGGCGAAAGCAAAACCTTTATTTTTGTCACTGCATATGTCGAAGTACCCGTTGAAGAAAAATGGGAAGCGCCGGGTGTCATCAATAAAAAGCCTGCCCATGCCCTTTTGTCACGCTACAGTAATCCCGACCAGGTACAAGATGCTTTTCTTGCGCTTCGCCATTACTGGACAGCGCTTCTGTCCCGATATCATATTTCCTCTGACTCCAGGGAAGTGGATCGCATGGTAAATATCTGGAACCAGTACCAGTGCATGGTTACCTTCAATATGTCCCGAAGCGCTTCTTATTACGAATCCGGCATCGGCCGTGGAATGGGGTTCCGTGACTCCTGTCAGGATCTGCTCGGTTTCGTCCATCTGATTCCGGAGCGCGCCCGCGAGCGAATACTGGATATCGCAGCCACTCAGTTTGAGGATGGCAGTGCATACCATCAGTATCAGCCGCTGACCAAACGTGGAAACGCAGATATCGGCGGAGGCTTTAACGACGATCCCCTCTGGCTGATCGCCGGTACGGTTGCTTACATCAAAGAAACCGGCGATTTTTCCATTTTAAAAGAGCCAGTTACCTTTAACAGCACCCCCGGAACTCAGCAGCCGCTTTTGGAGCATCTGAAGCGCTCCTTTGACTTTACTGTAACGCATAAGGGACCTCACGGGCTTCCGCTGATCGGTCGTGCCGACTGGAATGACTGTCTGAATTTAAACTGTTTTTCCGCAGAGCCCGGCGAATCCTTCCAGACCTTTGGACCAAGTGAGGGTCCTGTCGCAGAATCCGTATTTATTGCCGGAATGTTCGTTAAATATGGGGAAGAGTACGCGCAGCTTGTCTCTCTTCTCGGCAATGCTGTGGAGGCAGTCCGTGCCCGTAAGGAGGTTGCAGCAGTCTATCAGGCAGTCCTGGATTCCGGCTGGGACGGGGAATGGTTCCTCCGGGCCTACGATGCCTACAGTCACAAGGTCGGCTCCCGGGAATGTGAAGAAGGTCAGATCTTTATCGAACCCCAGGGCTTCTGCGTCCTCGCAGGCATTGGCGTACAGGAAGGGCTTGCGCAAAAAGCCCTGGACTCTGTCCAAAAACATCTGGATACCAAATACGGCGTCATGCTCCTGCAGCCTGCCTATACCAGATATCACCTGGAGCTTGGAGAGGTCAGCTCCTACCCGCCCGGGTACAAGGAAAATGCCGGAATCTTCTGCCACAATAATCCCTGGATTTCCATCGCAGAAACCGTCATTGGCAGAGGCAATCGCGCATTTGAGGTATATCGTAAAACCTGTCCCGCTTATCTGGAAGATATCAGTGACATCCACCGCACCGAGCCTTACGTTTATGCACAGATGGTTGCCGGCGCAGACGCTCCCAGACACGGTGAAGCAAAAAACAGCTGGCTGACCGGTACTGCGGCATGGACCTTTGTCAATATCTCCCAATACATCCTTGGCATTTGCCCCGACTGGAATGGTCTGCGTATCAATCCCTGCATTCCTTCTGATTGCAGCGGATATGATATCCACAGACACTACCGCAATGCCGACTATGATATCCACATCCAGAACCCGCACCACGTGGAAAAAGGAGTTGTTTCCCTTCTTGTTGACGGAACTCCCATTGACGGCTGTGTCGTTCCTTTCACCAAAGACAAACAGCACTATGACGTTACGGTTGTGATGGGCTAAACTGCTGATCTGCCCGGAACCTGCGTAAATTACGGATGTTTCGAATATTGTAGCAGCGCTCATCCATCCAAAGTTATAAAAATCAAACCCCGGACAGAGTTTGAAAAATCACTCCGTCCGGGGTTTTGGATTCATGACAATAGAATGCTCGCAGAGCGTGCATTCTATTGTTGGAATTATTTATAAGTCCATCTGCAGCTCTGCCCAGACCGGGACAGAGACCGATGCACCCTTTCTCGACACTGCAATTGCGGATGCCTGTGCAGCGATCGAAAGACACTGTTCTGCAGAAAATCCCTTTTCCTGCGCCATCAGAAAATATCCGGTAAAGGTATCTCCCGCCGCCGTGGTGTCAACTGCCTTTACTTTCTGTGCCGGGCAGAAATACCGTTCTTCCCGGTCTGCATACCATGCACCTTTTTCTCCGAGGGTCAGTACAACTGCAGCATTCGGATACTGAAACAGCATTTGCTCCAGAATGTCTTTTGGCTCGCTTTTTTGGGTCATTTGCTCGCCCTCTACCTCATTGATGAAAAACAGGGAAACCTTTTCCAGCTGCCAGCTTAAAATGCAATCTTCAAACGGCGATGGATTCAATACGATCGAAATGCCTCTGGCATAGGCCTTTTCCAGAATATCTTCGATTCCATTGATTTCATTCTGTAAGATCAGGACATCTCCTTTTTCAAAAGAATCCAGAACGCTATCGACATATTCCGCCGTCCACATCCGGTTCGTACCGCCAAACAGGACGATGCTGTTCTGTCCGTTTTTGTCCACCTGAATGATCGCATGCCCGGTTGCGTTGTCTCGTTCCTGCACGAACCTGCAGTCCACACCAAACTCCTGTGCTGTTTCCAACATCTGACCTCCGTCAGCACCCACCAGGCCTGCAAGATACACCTTTGCACCAGCCTTTGCAAGGGCTGCAGCCTGATTAAAGCCTTTTCCTCCGCAGGTCTTATCCAACTTCGCAGAAGCAATCGTTTCTCCCGGTGCGACAATATGATCCAGGGAATAAATATAGTCATAATTTAAGGAGCCCATCACAAGAAAGCTCATGAATCACACCTCATCCGTATCGAAGAATATTTTGCATGGCTTCCGTTTCGAACAGACACGCCAACCACGCCCTGCAGATAAGGATGGTCCGTATCCTCATATTCCAGTACAGCAGTCTCTGTCTGCAGCTGTTGGTTTTGTCTACATCCAACCGGCACTTCTTTGATCTCTGCATGCAGTCTTGCTCCCTGTGCGCAAACAGAAACCTCATAATCCCTGCCAGCTTTCCAGTCAAAGGCTGTCTCTGTCAGAACACGATATCCATTTTCATTTTTCAGGAGTGCAATTTTAGAATCCGCAAGGAGTGCAACTGCATAAGAACGGATCGCCCCCTGTACGCGCACATTTACCATATTGTTTTCGCCTGTCAGGGGAGTCATTTCAAATACCGCCGTATAGTCTTTCCAGTCATATCTGCCGGTATACGCTTCTCCAAAATCTGCGCAGGACAGATGCAATGCTCCCTGATCCAAATACAGATGTCCCTTCAGTCTGGTAAACTGGCTGACTTCTTTATGTAAGCCAGTCCACACTTCTGTCGTTTCCTGGCAAAAATCGATCCGATAATCCGGTGTTCCATCTGCCCACAGATCATCCAAAAGTCCTGCAAAGGTCTGAGTTGCTTCCGTTCCCATCAAAAGATCAAAGCAGACTCCCATCTCACCGATCAGCGCGCCCTCCCAGGACGGAATCTGGAAGCTCAGCTCCTGCCAACAGCCCTTTTTCAGACGTACGCTTTTGCCGGTAAAAATTTTTCCACTCCGCAGATCCCGCACATACAGGCTGCAGTCCGCTTCCCCGGCATACTCCGGAAGCATTACGCTTCCATGTACCGTCTGCCCAGGGTAAACCAGCGGGGAGAAACAGGGATCATATCTGCTGTCGTGAAAATCCTTCGGCTCATAGTAAGTTTTCTGATATACAAAAACACGTTCTCCGGAATTTACCGGAACTGCCGTCGCTTTCAGGCTTCTGCTGCCGCTATGTGCAGACTCGTCTGTATTGCAGACACAGCATTCTCTCGTGATCGGATCCTTCTCATCCGTCACGCTGTCCACCCGAATCTGCATGGAATGCGTAGATCCCGGAAATTCAAAATGACAGCTGTGAATTCTTTTCTCTGCAAGCTCCTTCCACGGCTCCGGAAGCTCTTCCCCTGCAAGCTCATATGCCATTTTCCCGATATACAATGCTCCATAGGGAATATCCATGATGTTTAAGGAGCCTATCACACTGGAGCAGACCAGCAGATCATGCACAGGTTTTCTCCAGCGGTCATAATCAATCCCCTCCAGACCATTTCGGACACCGATAATGGTTGCCACATTACCACCGTTACAATCGGTATCCCATCCACACATTGTAACGATAGCGATGGTATCTGAAAAATCGCCGTTTCCATATAACAGCGCCAGAATCATAACTGCAATATTCGGAATAATATGGCAATTTCCCGGATATTTATCATAACCGTAGTTTGCATGAATGTAGGCAAAGCAGTCTCTCCAGTTCTGCGGATGCTCTTCATAAAACTCCATTACTGTCCGTACGATCTTCGCATATTCACAGTCTGACGGAATATAGGAAAGTCCTGTTTCCAGAATCTTTTTGATCTCTTTTTCCTCAAATGCGACACTGATGCACACAGCCACAAAAATACCGCCGTATAACGCATTGCCATCATGCGTTACACTCGCAGCCTTGCTGGCCAGCTTTGCAGCCAGCGCTGGATTGCCCGGTGCAACCAGTCCCCAGGTATCAATAAATATCTGTCCGCCGATCTGCTCCGCTATTGTACTTCCATTCTGCGCAATACTGCCGCTTCGCGGCGCGGGTATGCCGCTGCGCAGGTTCAGATATGCCGTATGCTCCGTACTCGTTCCGTAACCGCCCCACCAGAAAAATCCATGCTCATAGGGTGCGTAATTTAACAGCGCATTTGCAACATCCTGTGCTGTCATTTCTGCTCCATGTCCGCCATCCTCAAGGCCTCTCAGATAGAATAACGGTCCGTTGCTGTCGTCATCCGCTGCAAACTCCCGATAGTCCACCGGATAGTCTGTCAGTTCTCCATAGATATTTTTTATTTTTTCATATGTCCAGCCTTCTACCGGCGCTCCATAACGGATACCTATGATTTTGGCTAACCAGCCTGCGTAAATACGCTCCAGATATTCTTTTTTCATACCTGTCCCTCTTCAGCCAAAATTCGCCAGCTTTGTAAACAGATCTGAAAAAACTTTATCCCTGTTTACATGATAAACATAACGCATCAGATGTCGCTTCGGATCCACAGAATAATGCCCGTCGTATTCCGGGATCGGGCTGGGCATCAGATAATCCTCCATGAAGCGCTCATCCAGCAGCCATGCGACGGTTGTGATATCCCAGATCACACGAGACCATGCCAGTTCGTTACTGCACCGGCGTCCCTCCGTCTTTGTCGTGCTGACCAGATAATCACAGAATCGGTTTTTTCCCTTCAGATAGGCATCCAGCTCCGGTCCTGTCGTCGTAACCTCCGATACAACGCCGGAGCAGGGGAGCTGCACCAATGCGGCTCCGCACTCAAAAATGATCCTTGCCGCGGCAACGTCCTGATACAGATTAAATTCTTTGTTTTCCGGCCAGTGCAGTGCATTGCCGCCCAGCCATACGATCACGATCCGGTCGATAATATCCGGATTTTTCAAAATTGCAGAAGCCACATTTGTGATGGCGCCGATTGCAAGCACATACAGCGGTTTTTCCGGAGTATAGTTCATTGCACGGGCCGCCAGATCTGCCGCTGCAGGAGATTCTACCGCCGTCTCTTCATCCGGCAGGTAGCCTGCCGAGCCTTTGTATACACTTTTTTTCAGCTCGTCCTTTCCCATCAGCGTCAGAATATTTAAGATCTCCTGATAGCTTTTCTCCATTCCATCTGCAGGGCCTGTGGATTTTTCATTAAAAAACGGCGCTGCATAGATTGCCTGTAAATGGAGTTTTTCTGCAGAGCAAATCAGATACGAAACAGCGAACTGATCGTCAATTTCATTATAGGTATCAGTATCCAGGACAACATCTACCGGTCCCGTCGGTCTGCTCAGACGGGCAAGAAGTCCCGGATCCTCCTGTTTTTTGGGTACCCATTGTGTTCCTTTGTTCTGTTCCATACGTAATCTCAGCTCCTTTTTTTATTTCTGCCCGCCCTTTTTGCTCCGCAGATTTTTTTGTAAACTGTTCAGTACCCTCACAGTTACATTTTTCCTTTATTCCTGAGGTGCCTTTTCTCCGGTTACGCGATCCATTGTATAAAGAATGGATGCCTTTTTATAAAATGCTCGATATGCGATTTGATCTGACATGTGATTTTTCTCCGGTGTGCCATACAGCGGATTCTCCAGGATTTTCTCTGCACATACGATCAGCTCTTTTAAATAGGTTTTGGGAATCGGATGCACATAATGCCCCGGGAAGATCAGATCAAACTCAGCTTCTCTGCCCTCCAGATGCTTCAACGCTTTTGCGTAATGCTCCATCGTATCCGATTTGCAGCGATCCATGATCAGAGTCGGTGTGCTGACTACCGAATCGCCGGAAAACAGCAGACGGTTTTCAGAATCCAGCAGGCAGATCCCATCCTTCGTATGTCCGAAGGTCTCGATCACCTCCAGCTTACGTCCCCCCAGATCAAATACCTTTCCTTCCTCGATGGGATTCACACGATACTCATGAAGATAAGAAATCGTATCTGCTACAGACGCTTCTCCGTTATATTCTTCTCTATCCAGCTGTCTCTCGATAAAGGCGCGGCGTACCTCCTGACAGTTCTGCTCCTTTAAAACGCTGACCGCATTTTTATGTGCATAAACCTCATCAAACCAGACATTGCCGCCAGCATGGTCATAATGATGGTGGGAGTTTACTACCAGACAGGGCAGATCCGTCAGTTCCTTTACAACTGCATGTACATTTCCTGCACCAACGCCTGTATCCAGCAGCAGTGCCTGTGTTTTTCCGATGATCAGATACATCAGCGCAATGCCGAATTCATCAATCGCATATACTCCATCTGCTACCAGCTGAACTGTAAAACCGTTAATTTTCCGAATATTCATGTTATCCATTTTTATTTTCTCCTTTTATTATAACACTTTTTCTTTTTTCTGAAAATTTCGGAATTGATCTGTGCAAGTTATTTTCCATCCCGGCTTATGGGAATTTCCAATCCGTCATATGCCACAACGATCTGATATTCCGGCTTTGCATCCGTCATTATCCCTTGAAGCTTTTCATGAGGCGCCGTATGACACTGATTTATATGGGAAAGATATATTTTGGTATCCTGCCGGATCGTTTTATTTTTTTCAAATGTATCCAACAGCTCCAGAAAAGTATCCGCACATAAATGGGTATTCCATTCCTCCTGCAGCTTCAGATTTCCGAATGTACATTCTGAGATCCAAATGTCAAGATTCTGATTTTTCATGAAATCAAGGGTTTCTTCCTCATACAGTCCGGTATCCATTCCATACAGCATTTTTGTTCCGTCTTTTGCCTTCAGCACATAATTTGCGCTGCGCTCTTTTGCCATATTCCCACCGTGATTTCCACGGATCGGTGTAACCTCATATTCCCCTATGGAATAGGTCTCAAAATATTTCAGCTTGTGAAAGGCATAAATCCCCTTTTTTTCCATTCCCCGGAGAGTTCCTCCAAATGCGATCTCACTGTCACGCAAAAGCTCAATGAACCGATAGCCCTCTTCCGAAAAATAGAAATGCACCGGTGTTGTCCGAAGATGCGTTGCCATGCTCATAAGGCCCAATGCCGTAAAATTAAAATGATCATCATGGGTATGTGTAATCAGAACATGCTCAATGTCACACATAGAACCATATTGAAGTGCCTGGGTGAAAATATCCGGCCCCATATCAATCATAATATTCCTGCCCAGTCGAAAGCAGGAACGCTTGCGGACATCCTTTCCGCCATGCTCACGGGCATAATTGCACATCGGGCAGTCACAAAAGGGACTCGGCACACCCTCCGCTGCTCCTGTTCCATAAAAAATACCTGTGTCAGTCATAAATTCCTCCTTATAGAAATAGTTTTGTCTTTCCGTTACGGAATGCCTGTTTGCATTTTCAGAATTTCATCTGTTTGCACGTTCTGACGCCATTGACATAAATATCGTTTGCCAGCTCCGTAACCAAACGAAGATCCTGCCAGGTTTCACACTTTTTCCCCATAAAGGTAATATTGTCAAAGGTAATATCATGGACACGTACTTCTTCCGTCGGCGTCTGGTATCCTCGAATCAAGGAAACCGGAATATCGCCGTTTAATACCTGAATGTTGTCAAAATGAATATCATTGATCTCCCCTTTGGAAACCTGCTGTGTATACTTGCAGAGCAGAACCTTGATATCGAACAGCTTCTGCTCCGCCTGCTCTACCCGGATATTTCTGTAATGAACGTCATGCACATGACCGCCATCCGCCTGATGGATGGAGATTGCTGCGCCGCCCATATTTCCTTCGTACTGACAGTGAATGATATCACAATCCTCAAATACAAGATCGTGGATCTCACTCTGAAGCCCATAGCCTAATTCAATTGCATTGCCCGGCTCCGCATTCCAGAGCACATTATTATGGACATATACCTTCGTCACATCCCGAACAGTCGAAGTATCCGCAATCAGCCCATGCGCCTTAATACAGATACTGTCATCCGTCGAACGGATAAAGCAATTCTTTACCTCCACATCCTGACTGCTCGTAATATCAATTCCATCTCCTGTTACAATTCTGGACATGATATTCATATCATCAATGACCACATGATCGCATGCCGCCGGAACCACATGCCAGGAGGGCCCGTCTACTGCCGTAAAGCCTTTTAAGAGAACATTGTTGCACCACTTGATATAGATAAAAAACCGATGGGCATTACTGTCCGGCAGATGCCAGCAGGCTCCATTGACGATTCCGTTTCCTATAATAGATATATTATCACAATGATCCGCATAAATACAACCAGATACCACGGCACCCTCTTCGATATAAACCGTGTCGTTCGGCTTTAAGGTCAGGACGCCAACATTGTATACTTTTCCTTTTTCAAAACAGATCGTCGTATTTTCCGGTTTCTCAATTCTACGGGAACAGAACACAAACAGTGCGTCATGCAGTCCGCCGTCTGTCTCTACCGTAAATTTCTTCGGCTCGTCGAGATGAATCTGAACAGTCTCTCCTGTTACCGAAGGGACGATTCCAAAGCTGGTCGGACGAATTGCCAGCTTCTCAAAGGGTGTATGAATCGAAATTTCCAGATCATAGGCTTCGTCATCTACTACAATAACATAATCAAAGGAGTCTGTATGATATACCACGCGCTCCGTTCCATTGCAGATAACACTGTATTTTGTTGATTTTTCCAGTTCCTCTACGGAATTCAAAATAAACCGCGGCTCCTCGATCGGATCCGGATTGGGATAATAAATTAAATCGTTTTCAAAATCCTTCATGTCTCTTTTTCCCTCCTGTTTAACCTTATTTAACAAATGGTGTCCCGGGCTCGAGACGCCACCTGCATTTTTTGACAACCAAATCTCCGAACTTCGTATTCCGTTATTTACTGCTGCATGTCTACTTCATCCTGGATTTCCTTTGTGATCTCATCTCCGCCGGATGCCTTCCATTCCTCTACAAAAGAGTCAAAGGCTTCGATTCCTGCTTTGCCTGTAATGATCTTTGCAAAGGTCTCCTCCTCCAGTTTTGTCAGGTTCGACCATTTGGAATCCATCGTCTTAGTTCTGCCGTCATAGCTGCTGTAAATCGGAACATACTCCTCATTTACAAGGGGCGCATCTCCTACCATAATGGAAACCAGACGGGACAGATTGCTCTTTGCCAGATCCATATTTTCAAAATTCCAGTACTTCATGCTGAAGTCATCGTAGGGCTCGTTTTTCAGCTTTGTGATAGTTTCCATATCGTTTCTTAAAAGCTTATGGGTACTAAAATCCACATCATCCATTTCGATTTCGCCTGCCAGATATTTTTTCAGACAATCATAGGATACTTCGATCTCATCTGCATTGTCATATACATTATACAGAGGATAGAAATCCGAGGTACCAAGTGCTCCGGCATTTCCATTTCCCTCTCCCATCCAGCTCTGCTGATATTCGATCAGATAGTTGATGATCTTAAAGGCAGCCTCCGGATTTTTGCATTCCTTGCTTGCAACCACATATTTCGATGTAGGCTCTGCCATATGGGTATAGAATTTTCCGTCCTCCGCAAGGGGTGTAAAATATGCCTGCCAGTCGGCTTCCTGTGCCAGAATCGTATCGCCAACTGTATATCCACACCACCAGGGGCCGAAGAAAATACCCACCTTTCCTGAAAGCAAAGGCTCTGTACTGTCATTTCTTACCAGGATCTCTGTATCGATCAGACCATCTGCATACAGACCTGCAACCTTTTCCAGTGCAGTTCTGGTTTCGTCTGTAATAGATCCGTATACAATATTTCCGCTGTCATCCTTCAGCCAGTATTTCGGGTAGGACTGAAAAGCGCTGAACAGAGGATCCAGACCATAGCGATTACCGCCGTTTCCGTTTACATAATCTGAATTCGCAGGCCCAAGGATACCGATCGTATCATTTTCACCATTGCCATCCGGATCTTCTTTGACAAAGGCCTCGGCAACAGCAACCATCTCATCCCAGGTTCTGGGTGCTTCCAGACCGAGATTATCCAGCCAGTCCTGACGGATCCACATTTCATTTACACCGCCTGCTGTAATGTTGGGCGCCGGAATCGCCATCATCTCGCCGTCTTCATTGCAGATAACCTTCTGCAGTGCTTCGCCGCCGGATTCTATATAGCTTTTCAGTTTGTCCGATGCATAATTTTCATAGTATTTTCCAATCGGCTGGATCAGATCGTATTTTAACAACGCACGATACTGCTCTGCGTTTACATTCATCAGCTCCGGAATCGTATTACTGCCGATACACAGGTTCATCTTTTCATTATAATCTGAGGAAGATGCAACCCAGTCATATACTACATTGATATTCAGATCATTTCTCAGCTTATCAATATAGCTATTTTCTTCATACGTCATTCCTTCCGGCAGTTTTGCATTCGGATTCATGCTTCCGCCAAGATGCACGGTAACTTCTTCCGGATACTTTGCTAAAGGAAGATCCTCCTTCGCAGTTCCCTCTGCTTCCTGTACTCCCTGTCCACCAGCCGCATCGCTTCCAGTACTTCCTGCGGACGATCCACAGCCTGCCGCTGAAACCAGCATTGCTGCAGCACACAACCATACCAATACTTTTTCGCTTTCATACCCTTCTCCTTTTCTTTTATTTGCGCCGGCAAAGCCTGCCGGAAATCACAACAACCTTATTACAACACGCTTATCCCTTTATCGATCCAAGTGTAATACCGGATACAAAATACTTTTGTAAAAACGGATATACTGCCAGCACCGGGATCATCGCAACAACAATTTTCGCTGCATCCAGGGACTGTTTGTTCAGCTTCTGAACCTGCGCGATCTGTTCTACGTTCATCGTTGAAAAATCATATGTAACAACCAGCTGCTGAATATACGTCTGCAGCGGATAATTGGACTGCCTTGCACTCAGTACCATTCCCCGGAAGAACTCGTTCCAGTACTGTACGATGGTAAACAATGCGATGGTCGCTATCACCGGCTTTGCCAGCGGGATAAAAATCAAAACCAGACACTTCCAGGGTTCGGCACCATCCACCAGCGCCGCTTCCTCCAACTCTGCCGGAAGATTCTTAAAGAAATTCACTGCCAGGATCAGATTGTATGCATTTAATCCCATACCAAGCACCAGACCCCAGATGCTGTCTACCAGGCCATAGCCCTTCATTGTAATATACCACGGAACGGTTCCTCCGTTAAACAGCATGCAGAATACCAGAATCCACATAAAAATGGATCTCTTTGGAAACTGCTTAGAGGTTCTCGACAGGGGATATGCCGCAAGCAGGATACAGAACATGCTGACTCCGGTTCCCAACAGCACTCTCTGGATCGATACCCAGAAGGAGCGGAAGAAATCCGACTCCCCAAGGACCTTCTGGTAAGAGAACAGGTTAAATCCAACCGGCCAGAAGGATACCAGACCTGCATTGACCGCTTCCTTGCTGCTCAGGGAAACACATATTACAGAGGCTATTTTGCTTGACCTTGAAGATGCCAACATTTCTATCAGCTCTATCGACATTGAAGGTCAAACAAAAAACAATCTATCTTGAAACAGCTCCGGATGCGCACTTCTGTCCTTGTTGTGGTTTCAGAATGCATTCCAGAGGAACCAAGAATAGAAAAATCAATCATCCAATACTTCAGGATAACTACAAACTTGTTTTAATCCTGAAGCAGCGTCGATGGCGTTGCACCAATCCTGATTACCTTTACGACATCAGTGATTCATTCAAGTTTGTAAGCAAAAACAGAAGGACAACAAACGCAACAGATATGCTTATTGTTGATGCATATCGAAACCTGGCTGAATCGTCAGCATCTATAAGCAAAAGATTCCATGTGTCGGATACATATGCGCATGATGTATTTGACCGGTATGTAAAACTTGATCGACTTCCTCTTACAGATGCTATTTCTGTTGATGAAGTATTTCTGGATATGGACGATAACTGCAAGTATGCTTTGGTCATTCAGGATTTTCATACTGGAGAGCCCATTGATCTTTTACGAAGCAGACGAATGAATGTCACCGAACCATACTTTACATCAATTCCACCCGAGGAACGTAATTCTGTAAAGTATCTTATATCAGATATGTATAATCCATACATTTCTTATGTAGATAAGTACTTTCCAAATGCTGTTCCGGTTGTGGATTCTTTCCATGTGCTTCAATGGGTTACCCGCTCTATCGATAACTACATGCGACAGTTACTTAAGAAATACAAACAACGTGACAGGGAACTTCAAGAACAGTTAACTACTGACCCCATGCATCCTGTTCAGCTGTCCATCTCTGACGAGGTATATATCCTTCAGAAATATCGCCGGCTTATCCTGTCAAATCAGTCAAACATCCGCTATCACTCAGACCCTCGCATGGACCAGCACTTTCACGTTCTAATGAACACTTACGATTATGAGGATTGGCTTTTTCGCATTGATTCTAACCTTAAAGATTTCCGCAACCTTAAGGAACAGCACGTGTTATTCAACTCACGAAATGGCGGCAATCCGATTGCTGTACGTACTGAAATTGACGAATTAATAGTCGTCTACCAAAAATCATCATATGAAATGTTCAGAGATTTCGCCAACTTATTAGAAAAATATAAAGACCCTATCATCAATTCATTCATAATGGTTGAAAAGGTTGGTAATGGAAAGATATATGACAGCCGATTATCCAATGGTCCAATTGAATCAATCAACAGAAAAGTGAAAGATCTTAAGCGGTTAGGGCGAGGCTTTCGAAATTTTGAACATTTCAGAAATCGCTTCCTCTATGCCACACGGTCAGCTCCGGTTCTAAATGGAGTATCTGATTATAATCCTGTCACATATTTTGAAGAAGATGAATTTTAAGGAGGGTTCTATGGAAAACTATTGCGCTTTTAGCAAAGATCATAAATGTATACTCTGGCTCGATTATGAAATTACAAGATAAGAATTAGAAGAATGCCACACGTTGTGCCACGGAAACTGGATTGAGATTGAACACAAGTACAAATATATCCAAGAGCTACGACATCTCCTGGATGAGCACGGAATCCCTTATCCGGAAGAATACGAAATAGACTAAATATTATTTAAGGGGCTGGTGTTATACCAGGCCCTATCTCATACCCTCAAGTTAGCCCCTCATGAAAGCCCCTCTTCTCAGCCCCTCACGAAGAACCCTCAACAACTTTGATTATACTTACTTTGTTTTCCCGCATTTTATACCTCCAATTAAGGAACAGCGGCTAATGAACACCATCAGCCGCTGTCTCTTTTACTTACTTAATTCATCGTTGATTTCTTTGAGAATCTGGTCACCGCCCTGTTTCTTCCAGTTTTCAACAAAAGTATCAAATTCGCTGATATCTGCTTTTCCCATAACAATTTTTGCAAATGTTTCTTCTTCCATTTTTTTCAGGTTTGCCCATTTGGTCTCCATGGTTTCTGTCTGACCATTATATGCATTGTAAACCGGTATATATTTATCATTTACCAATGGATAACCGCCAACCAGAAGTGACACAAGTCTCGGAAGATTAGTATGTACAAGGTCACTGTCCAGATTCCATTTATCCAGGCTGAAATCATCATAAGGTTCCTTTTTCAGTTCAGTAACCGCTTCCATATCATTCTTTAACAATTTGCGCCGTGAGAAATCGACATCATCCATTGTAATCTCTCCTGCAAGATATTTTTCAAGAGTCTCAGTGGATACTTCAATCTCATCTGCATTGTCGTAGGTATTCCATAACGGATATAAATCCGCAGCATTCATTTCTGTGGTGGCAATGCCCTCTGCTACCCACCGTTGTTCATTAGCAACCAGATAGCTAATAATCTTAAATGCAGCTTCCGGGTTCTTGCAGCTCTTGCTTGCTACTACATATCTCGATGTAGGCTCTGCCATATGCGTATAATAGTCTCCGTCCTCAGCCAATGGTGTAAAATATGCTCTCCAATCTGCTTCGCCTGCCATTGTGGCATCTCCCACTGTATAGCCACACCACCATGGTCCAAAGAAAATTCCAACCTTTCCAGCCAGAAGAGGTTCCTTACTGTCATTTCTGACAAGCATTTCCGCATCAATCAGTTTATCTGTATACAATTTCTGTATTTTTTCTAGGGCTGTTCTGGTCTCCGGCTGAATTGAACCATACTTTACAGTTCCATCCTCATCCTGCAGCCAGTACTGTGGATAAGACTGGAATCTGCTGAACAATGGATCCAGTCCAAACTGGTTTCCTCCAATTCCATTCATATGATCTGAATTGCTTGGTCCAAGAATTCCAATGGTATCAGCTTCTCCGTTGCCATCCGGATCCTGGGTTACGAATGCCTCTGCTACTGTTACCAGCTCATCCCAGGTTCTTGGGACCTCCAGTCCAAGATTATCCAGCCAGTCCTGACGGATCCACATTTCATTGATGCCGCCAGCTGTGATATTCGTGGCTGGGATTGCCATCATCTCTCCCTTATCATTGGAGATACATTTTTTCAGCTCTTCTCCACCGGATTCCACATATCCTTTCAGTGTATCAGAAGCATAGTCATCAAAATACTGATCAAGCGGCTGGATCATATCATATTTCAGAAGTGCCCTGTACTGTGCCGCATTGACATTCATCAGCTCGGGGATCGTACCGCTTCCGATACACAGGTTCATTTTCTCATCAAAGTCAGATGAGGATGCAACCCAGTCGTATACGACCTCGATATTAAGATCATCCTTCAAGAAGCGTGTATAGGGGTTATCCTCAATGCTCATTCCGTTAGGAACCTTCGCATTTGGATTCAATGAACCGCCCAGATGGACAGTTACTGTCTCTGCATATTTTGAAAATGGAAGATCTTCCTTGGCTGTTCCTTCTGCCTCACTTACTGCTGTTGTCTGTGTGCTTACTGCTGTTGTCTGTGTGTTTTCTTCTGATGTTTTGCCGCATCCTGCCAGCGCAGTCGCAACCAGTGCTGTCGCACTTACAAGTGCGATAATCTGTTTCTGTTTCATACTTCTTCCTCCTTTTTTTATCCTTTTACTGATCCAAGTGTAATACCATCTACAAAATATCTTTGCAGGAATGGATATACAATCAGTACCGGTATCATAGCTATAAATATCTTTGCTGCATCCAATGAGAGATTATTTAATTTCATCGCCTGTGCGATCTGTTCTACGTTCATTGTAGAATAATCCAGTGTTACAACCATCTGCTGGATATAGGTCTGCAGTGGGTAACTGCTTTGTCTTGTACTCAGGACCATTCCCTGGAAGAATTCATTCCAGTACATGACCATGGTAAAAAGTGCAATGGTTGCCACCATCGGTTTTGCCAGCGGTATGTATATGGATATCAGATTCCTCCACGGTCCGCCGCCATCAATAAAACATGCTTCTTCCAGCTCTGGTGGAAGATTTTTAAAAAAGTTCACTGCAAGGATTACATTAAACACCTGTAGTCCTGTTCCCAGCACCAGTCCCCAGATACTGTCCATCAGATGGTAGCTTCTCATAGTGATATACCATGGAACAGTACCACCGTTGAATAACATACAAAATACAAGAATCCACATGAAGATTTCTTTATGGGGGAACTGCTTTTTCGTTCTTGACAATGGGAACGCTGCCATAAGAATACATACCATGCTGATAGCAGTACCCAGTACTACTCTTTTTATAGATATCAGGAACGAACCCAAAAATCCACCTTCTCCCAAAATCTTCTGGTAGGAGAGCAGATTGAAGCCAACCGGCCAGAAAGCAACTTTTCCTGCATTAACGGCTTCCCTGCTGCTCAGGGATACACAGAGGACATACCATACAGGCATAATACAGATCAACATAACTATAACAAGGAACACCACATTCAAAACATCGAAAATCTTGGATCCGAGGCTTTTATTCTCAATCATAGATACCACCTCCTAAAACAGTTTATAACCGGTAAATTTATCTGCAAGCCGGTAACCCAGAGCAATCAATATGACACTAATCACAGACTTGAATAATCCGACTGCTGTTGCCAGAGAATACTGCAGATTCTGTAAACCAGCCCTGTATACCCATGTATCAATAACATCTCCTGTTGAATATACCAATGGGTTATACAGATTATATATCTGGTCAAATCCTGCATTTAATACATTGCCAAGAGACAGGATAGCCAGAAGTGCTACTGTCGTCCTTATACCCGGCAGCGTCACATGCCATATCCTCTTAAACCTGCCGGCACCATCTGCTGCTGCCGCTTCATACAATGATTTATCAACACCCAGGATAGCAGCAAGATAAACTACTGTATTATAACCGAACCCTTTCCAGATGTCCGTACCAATCACCAGCGGCTGGAACAGCTTTGCTTCCCCGAAGAAATTAATCGGGTCACCGCCAAACAGCTGTATCAGATGATTTATCGGTCCTGTATAACCGAAAATGTTCAGCACGATCTTTGCAAGAATAACCCAGGACAGAAAATACGGTAAGTATACGATTGTCTGAATCGGACGCTTCAGTCTTTTCAATGCCAGTTCATTTAATAATAATGCAAAGATCAGTGGGAAAATAATATTTCCAATGATCTTACCCACAGCAATAGTTACTGTATTACGTAAAACCTGTATAATGTCACTCATCTGAAACATATACTTAAAATTAGCCAGACCAACAAATTTGGAATGCAGGATGCCCTGTCCCGGATTATAATCCTGAAAAGCCATCACGATTCCAAACATAGGCACGATACTGAAAAAGAACAGCCACAGGAAAGCCGGTACCAGCATTATGTAATAATGTTTCACAAACCTTTTAATGTACATGAGTAAATCTCCCTTCTTTTACAAACAGTTTATCCTGTAATCATATTTTTCACTAGACGATATTGTTTCTGATTTTACAGTCTTTTTTTTTATTTAAAAAAATGTCCGAATCAAATCGAACATTTTTTGGTATTCAAAGTTGTTGAGGGGCTAGTTTCGTGAGGGTACAACTTGAGGGGTTGTCGTGAGAGGCTTTCATGAGGGGCTGGTTTGAGGGTTCTTCGTGAGGGGCTAAACATTATAAACATAATAAGAAACAGGGTTAATCAGTTATTAGCTGGTTAATCCTGTTTCTTTTTTGAAGTGCTATTGGCCCTTCTAGCCTTCTTCTCTTATGATATTTTTGCGGAAATATTTTTTACAAAGGAGGCTATATGAATAGTATCACGGATTTGCTTGACCTTGAATATGCCAACATTTCGAGTCTGTGATACTTTTTCTGTAAAATAATCTAGGCAAGGTCCTTCTATGATAAAATAATTATCATTAGGAGGGCCTTTTATTATGGCAAGACAAAAGAAACCTGTACACAGAGTACAAATGACCGATGGTAAAAGAAACATCATTCGGCAGCTTCTCGAAGAATACGATATCGAGACTGCAGAAGACATCCAGGATGCTCTCAAAGATCTCTTAGGTGGCACCATTAAAGAAATGATGGAGGCCGAAATGGATGATCACCTTGGATACGAAAAGTCCGAGCGTTCTGACAACGATGATTATCGCAACGGCTATAAACATAAGCAGGTAAACAGTCGGTATGGTTCTATGGAAATCGAAGTCGCACAGGATCGAAAATCGACCTTTGAACCACAGATTGTGAAAAAGCGTCAGAAAGATATTTTTGATATTGATCAGAAGATCATTTCTATGTATGCAAAGGGAATGACCACTCGCCAGATCTCGGAAACAATCGAAGATATCTATGGTTTTGAAGCATCAGAAAGTTTCATATCTGACGTGACAGATAAAATACTTCCTTAGATTGAAGACTGGCAGAACCGTCCACTGGATGAAGTATATCCGATCCTTTACATCGATGCAATCCATTATTCTGTACGGGATAATGGAATCATTCGTAAACTTGCAGCTTATGTCATTCTGGGTATTCATACAGAGGGCAAAAAGGAAGTCCTGACCATTACAATCGGTGACAATGAAAGTGTGAAATACTGGCTTTCAGTCTTAAATGAACTGAAAAATCGAGGAGTTAAGGATATCCTGATCATCTGCGCCGACGGCCTTACAGGCATTAAGGAAGCGATTGCAGCAGCGTTTCCAAAAACAGAATACCAGAGAGGTATTGTTCATCAGGTAAGAAATACTCTGAAATACGTTCCGGATAAGGATAGAAAAGCCTTTGCTACAGACTTAAAAACCATCTATCAGGCTGCTGACGAGCAGAAAGCTCTGGCTGCCTTAGACCGTGTAACTGAAAAATGGACTCCCAAATACCCGAATTCCATGAAGCGTTGGAAGGACAACTGGGATGTTGTTTCCCCTATTTTTAAGTTCTCAACCACTGTCAGAAAGGTCATTTACACGACAAATGCGATAGAATCACTGAATTCCACCTACCGGAAGCTGAATCGCCAAAGGAGCGTATTTCCAAGCGATACCGCCCTGTTAAAAGCCCTGTATTTGGCCACTTTTGAGGCTACGAAAAAGTGGACTACCACAATCCGGGATTGGGGCCAGGTCTATGGAGAACTGAGTATTATGTACGAAGGACGCTTACCTGAATAATCAAAAGACAGCTTAAAAAGACAGGCGGGAAACCGCCTGCCCTTGACATGCCTGTAAGCAACTGTTATATATAAAACAAGGGCGATAAGCCTAATCCGTAAGCTTATTGCCCTTAATTATCATAGAAGAATCTTATTTACAGAGATTTTCTCATACACTCATTTTTTTCATCTTCCTTTTTAAAACTCTCCCGGTGTACATCCGTACTCTTTTCGGAACAGCTTGGAAAAGTAATAAAAATTATCGTACCCAAGCTCCAATGCGATCTCAGTCATACTCTTCTCTCCTTTTCGGATTTCCTGTGCCGCCGTTTTCATTTTATATCTTATCACACAATTATGAAACGTTTCTCCCGTCACTTCCCGGAATTTGGTGCTGAAATATCCGCGGCTCATTCCTACTGCATCTGCCGCAGCTTCCACCCGTACACTTTCCGTTACATGCTCCTGAATGTATTGAACTGCACGGATACAAAGACTGATATCATCTGTTTTACTGCTGTTGTTTAAATATTGGTTCTGCAGCCAGCTGTGGATCCAGTTTAACAACTCCGGCATTGTTTCAAATGCCGGAATTTTATCCCGCTCCGACAGCTGCAGGTGGTTAAAGCAGCTTACCAGGATCCGTTCCGCATAGCGCAGCGGCAGCTCTGAAAGCTGCTCTGACATTTTTTCCAGCTCGTTTTCATCAAAGATCCATCGCCCCGATTTAAACTCTTCTTCCAGCTTTCGAACGTTTTCTCCTTCCCAGTCTTCCTCTGCCCGCAGATTTCGTTCTGCTTTTTCCCGCCTTTTATTCTGATATTTCTCCACGATCTTTTTCATAATCGCATCACATTCCTCTGGATCAAATTCAATTTTGGAAATATAATCCAGTGCTCCCAGACGCAGCGCCTGTCTGGCAAAGGAAAAATCCTCATATACAGAAAATATGACAAAATCTGTTTCCGGATAGTTCTCCTTACAGATTTTCATCAGCTCCAGCCCGTTCATCTCCGGCATATCAATATCTGTAAAGACCAGATCCACCGGATGATTTTCCAAAAACTCCAACGCTTTTTTCCCATTTTGCACATCGCCGACAACACAAAGTCCATACTGTTCCCAGTCGATCACTGCGATCAGTCCCTTTCTGGCAAGCTTATCATCATCTACGATCAAAACATTCATGTTCGTCCACCTCTTTAGCTGCAGGTAAGATAATTGTGATCTTTGTTCCTGTTCCCCTTTTGCTGTTTACAAACAGATCCGCGTTTCCCTGATAAAATGTACTCAGCATCGCCTTGACATAGCGGATCCCGATTCCCCTGTTCTCTTTTCCTGTATTCCACCGATATCCGAAGGGTTCGTTAATTTCATCAATTTCTTTTTGACTCAGTCCATGTCCGAAATCTTCGATCGTCACAGCGACCAGGTTCCGTTTTTTGTCAAAAAACGTCTGGATGGCAATTTTTCCTTCCTCCCCAAGACCATATCGGATTGCATTCTCCACCAGAGGCTGCAGCATCATTCGCACAGTCGGTACATTCAGGTACTCGCCTTCCTCCACCGCAATATCTACCTCAAAATCATAGCGCTTCTGCTGCAAAAAGATATAATTTTTTACCATCTCGATCTCTTTTCGGAGCGTCGTTTCCCCTCCTTCTTTTCCGAGATTATACGACAGCAGCTTTTTCAGTGCACTTGTGTATTCTCCGATATCCTTCTGATGACTCATCTGTGCCATCCACTGGATCGAATTCAACACATTCAGCAGAAAATGCGGATTGATCTGGTAAACCAGCTTTTCGTATTCCATCTGCTGTGCTTCCTTTTCCTGCTCTCTTGACCGTTGGATCAGCTCCCGAATCTGCTGCTTCATATCCTCTACATCTCCCAGCAGCTGATCAAATTCTGCGATTCCGCATTCCGGGATCACCTCATCCTGCAAAGAGCTCTGACCGATCCGTTCTATCTGGGTCCCAAGCTCCTGAATAGGCTTTCCAATTAAATGATATAAATACAGCACAAAGGACATAAACAGACTAAAAATGATCAGAACAACCAGGATCGTTTTAAAACGCCATGCATAAATTTCATCTGTATAAGTTCCTTTGGGCAGCGACAGGGCATTCATATATCCCAGCTTGCTCCTGTAAATCAGAAAACGGTAGCCGTCTTTTTCAATTACCTTGCTGGTTTCTTTTTCTATTGCTGTATCAAGCAGCTTCTGCCCCTTGATCACTTTGGGGTTTGTGCTATAGGTCACAACTCCGTTTTCATTCAGCTGTAAAATACTGTAATCATAACCCTGTCGGTTCATTGCCGGACTGATCTCATATTCCGACTTTACCTCCGCATAACAGTCCAGCAAGGTTCCGTCGCCGAAGCGTTCCCTTCTATATGCAGAATAAACCGGCATCTGATTCTGATAAAACACAGATCCGTGGATCCCCTGAAAGGTATTTACCGTTGCCTCAAATAAAACCGGTGCTCTTTTATATTCCATGGAAATTTTGACATTTGCATAGTTCGGCACAAGCTCACGGTTCCGATACGGATCATAATAAAATGCAATTAAGAGACTCGGCGAGCTGCTGTTCAGACTCACAAGCTGTGCGCGGAGGTTTTTCTTATTGACATACTGATCGTAATGCTCCTCCTGTGTCAGATACTTGTCCACAGCGCTTCCAACCATACCGTCTGCGCTCATCTGATTCAGTACACGAAGAAGCTTATAACATGCTTCATCCGATTCTTTTGTAAACTGATACAGATTCATTTTCATATTATCTTCGATATTATTCTGATTCATCAGCTGCAGGGAGGAATAAGAGGTCAGTATAATAGCAACTGCACTCGTCAGACATCCGAGTATCATCAGCAGAAGAATGATTTTCCTTAACGATATTTTTTTCTTTTTCATATACAGATCGATTTCCTGTCTCCCATTGTGCTTATTTCGTAAGAACTTCTTTTGTATCCTCTGCTGCGTATCCCCGGGCATATTGTTTTTCCCGTTTCTCTACATACATCATTTCATCTGCCCGTTTCATAACTTCTGCCAGGGACTCGAAATCATGTATCTGCTCATAGCCAATGCTCACACCCAGAAACTCCGGCTTTTCTCCATTCCGGAAGCTCTGCAAATAGCATTCCCGAAGGGCTTCGATTTTCTCTGCCGGGCCTCCGCTGTACAACACCGCAAATTCATCACCGCCCATTCGGTACGCCTGACCATTTTGCGCTGTCATTTCTTCCAGCATCGTCCCAAAGCGCCGCAGATACTGATCCCCGATATCATGCCCGTACTGATCGTTGATCGATTTGAAATTGTCCAGATCCAGACAGACCAGCCATAACGGCTCCGAAAGCGTTTCCAGCATTTCCTGGATATCATTCAGCATAGCGCGCCGGTTTTTCAAACCAGTCAGCGGATCCATGGATGCTTTTTTTCGCATCTCTTCTGCCCGCACATGCTCCTCCGCGCCCAGAAAAGAAACACCGTAGCCGCACGCAGGAATTATGATCGCCGCAAAGTTCCGTGCTGCATTTACACCTGTCAGCGGCTGCCAGGGTGCCCAGGCATCCACCAAGAGCAGCGAACCATAATAGCTGACAAAGGCAAAGGCCGCCAGCAGTCCCATCCTGTCCTGAAAGTCGCGCAGGACACATCGCATTTTTCCCCGGGCCCAGGTGCGATACAGCACCACCACCACTGCCAGAGACAGAACATAAACACACAGGATCGTCTCCTGATCCGGCAGTCCAAACAACTGTACCAGCAGCATCGCCAACGTCCTGGAAAACAGGATCTGCAAAATCAGCACGTTATCCGCCATATAATAGTAAAAAATGCATGCCGTCAACCGTGCTTCCGGATATAGAAATCGGTATGCAAAGATCGCAAGCGGTGCGATGAACATGCCGATCCTTTCATGCGTCATATTCGGAAACGCCGAATGGTTTAAAAAGCAGGCATCCAGGAATGCACCGGCTGTGATCCAGAATAAATACACCAGAAGCCACGTGCAAATACATTGCCATAGCTTTCGTTTTGACTTTTGAAACGTATGTGCAAAATAGATCCCTATCAGAGAAAACCCCAAATTCATAATCGTCCTGGTCAGATCTGATAATTCGTATATCATACCCTGTCCCCACTTTGTATTTCTAAATGCCGCCTTTGGCGTCGCTTGTTTTTCTTTTGTGCTCTCGTTCGCTCACGAGCCCGCGCTGTCGCGCTTTACCGCCTGCTGCGCAGGCTGCTCGTTCTCTAATGGCACAAGAAAAACAAATGCCGCCTTCGGCGTCGCTTGTTTTTCTTTCGTGCTCTCGTTCGCTCACGAGCCCGCGCTGTCGCGCTTTACCGCCTGCTACGCCGGCTGCTCGTTCGCTAATGGCACGAGAAAAACAAATGCCGCCTTCGGCGTCGCTTGTTTTTCTTTCGTGCTCATTATATCATATTTTCCATGCGATGACACCGCTGAAAAAGGCGCTGCATGCCTTTTTCGTTGCACGCAGCGCCTGTCTTTTGATTGAATTTAATATGCCTTGCCCCAGTAAACCATCTTCTTTGCAGGCTTTCCGCAGCATACACAGGTATCGGACAATGTTTCCTGCTCAAACGGCATGCAGCGGCTTGTTGCTGCAAACTGCTCTTTGATCTTGTCCTCGCACTCCTGACATCCGCACCACATCGCCTTTACAAATCCGGGAGTGTTATTTAAGATATTACCCATTTCTTCCATATTCTTTGCAACATAAGTATGGGATTCTCTGTGCTTTCTTGCTTTTTCCAGCATATCCTTCTGGATCGTTTCCATCAGCTCTGCAATCTTTGCTTCCAGCTCGTCTAATGCGCATTCGAGCTTTTCACCGGTATCTCTGCGTGCCAGAACGCATTTGCCTGCTTCGATATCCTTCGGTCCGATCTCAACACGAACCGGAATACCACGCATTTCAGCCTCTGCAAATTTCCAGCCGGGGCTCTTATCGGTATCGTCCACTTTTACGCGGAAGTTGGAAAGACGATCTTTTAATTCATATGCCTTATCCAGTACGCCCTCTTTTCTCTGCTGGATCGGAATGATCACAACCTGTGTCGGAGCAACCTTAGGAGGCAGAACCAGACCGGAGTTATCACCATGTACCATGATCAGCGCACCGATCAGACGGGTCGTCACACCCCATGAGGTCTGATGCACATATTTCAGCTTATTATCCTTATCTGTAAACTGAATACCGAAGGCTTTTGCAAAGCCGTCGCCGAAGTTGTGGCTCGTACCGGACTGCAGTGCCTTGCCATCATGCATCAGCGCTTCAATTGTATAGGTTGCTTCTGCACCCGCAAATTTTTCTTTTTCCGTTTTGCGTCCCTTGATCACCGGAATCGCAAGTACCTGCTCAGCAAAATCCGCATATTCATTCAGCATCTGGATCGTACGCTCTTCTGCTTCTTCAGCAGTTGCATGTGCCGTATGGCCTTCCTGCCACAAAAACTCTCTGGAACGCAAAAACGGACGGGTTTCTTTTTCCCAACGAACAACGTTACACCACTGATTATATACCTTCGGAAGGTCTCTGTAGGACTGGATATCATTTTTATAAAAATCACAGAACAGTGTCTCAGAAGTCGGGCGAACGCACAGACGCTCCTGAAGCTTCTGCAAACCACCATAGGTTACCCATGCAACCTCGGGCGCGAATCCTTCTACATGATCCTTTTCTTTTTCCAGAAGGCTCTCCGGAATGAACATGGGCATATATACATTCTGTACCCCTGCCGCTTTAAATCTCTCGTCGAGCTGCTTCTGGATCAGCTCCCAAATCGCATATCCGGCTGGTTTGATCGCCATACAGCCCTTTACGCTGGTATAGCCGATCAGCTCTGCCTTCAGAACCACATCGGTATACCACTGTGCAAAATCTTCTTCCATGGACGTAATCTGTTCTACCATCTTTTTGTCTGCCATGTTATTTCTCCTTTTCCCTGTAAATCTAAACTGGCGGTTTTACATTTTTCTTTCAAAAACAATAGAATGCACACTCTGCGGACACTTTATTGCCATGAATAAAAAAAAGATACCTGATCCCCAAAGGGACCGGATATCCGGCGGTACCACCCCAATTAACATGCACTCTGCATGTTCGCTCTGCATCCGTTAACGCCGGACCTACGCTGCCTTATTGGGGCAAAGCTCCAAGGGTCGGTTCAAAATGTTCTGCACAGCTGCTTCCACCATTGCAGCCTCTCTGAAGTGCGCTCCCATCTCTACTATTCCTTTTCTGCGCTTCTTTTCTATCTGATATTGATGATAAAAAAATTCTCCGGATTTGTCAACCGGAAAACGAAAAGACGCGCAAAAACCATTTTCTGATTTTTGCACGCCCTTCGTTTCCTTCTAAAAAACAGGCAAAGCAATGTATTTATCCCACGATCTAATTATCACCACACAAATTCCCCACATGCTCTGCTTGTTTTTTATGCCGTTTTCGGCAATGAATAAGGCTTCCAGAGCTTTTTATGTAACCACCCTCCTGCCTTATCTGTCTCACAGTGTAACATAGCCTGTCCATTCACAGATCAAAATTTCCTGAACGCAGTGAAATTCGTCTTAAACGCTTATTGCAGTGCATTTTCTTTGCGCATTCAAAACAAACGTTCGACAATTTCTACTTTCCGCATCTCATTTTATGTGTTACATCTGCATTTCCGTAAGTGCCTTCTTTACTGCATCTGTTGCCTCATGCTCATACAGCATGATAACATACTTCTTGTTTACCGCATTTCTTGCGGAAGCAACTGCAATCTTTTTTACCATCTTTGCTACTTTGTTCTCTTTTTTCATAGTAGATTCTCCTTTTTCAGTATTATATTTTATTCCTTTTGCAAGGAAGAATACTGAGCATTTCAAATATGACTGAAATTAACATAATATTCTTTAAATAAGAACCTTTTAGCACAACACTTATTCCCCATAGAAAAATAAGGAACAATACGGTCGCTGCTTTTTTCCTCCAGATCTGTTCCTCTGTAAATGCTTTTGTAGTTTGCCCCGGTGCTTTTACGCCCCCAATCAGAATGCATGTCCCCCATAAATAGTTTATGACTGATGGAGGACTAATTATTCCAGAAATATATTCTCCTGTATAAACACTTAACAGGCACAGCAGAATCATTGCCAGTAAACATCTGAAAGTAGTTTTACAATGAATGCCTCCTGCCCAATACCGCAATCCGCAAAAGCATACTAGACACACCGCAAACTCTTTCACCCTATTGAAAGCAAATGCAATACTCAACAACACAATAATTTTTACACATCCATCCAGAAAAACTTCCATTCCAAACTCGATGACTTTTCTCTCATTTTCTGAAAGCCCCAGCTTTTCTTTGTTCCATTTTGAAATATAACAGGCTATTGTTTGAATCATTTTTTTCTCTCCTTGCAGATAAGTCTACATCAAATTGAGAATTTTGAATCAAAATTTCCTCAACGCTGCATTTTTCATCCTGAACGTATTCTATCTGTTTGTATTTCGCGCAATTCTTTCTCATATTACATTCTTCACCTTTTTCTTTAAGCATGTTAAGATACAACAAAAAGAGGTTTTTTCTATGAAAGATTATTCTTATATCAGCCAACTTACCACAACTTTAATTTTCCTCTGCATGTGCAGACTGGTACTTGTCGATTCTTTTTATAAACGTACCGGCATAATATTCTATCTTTATATCGCTGTTTGTTGTCTCATTATTGCCCCGTTTTCAGGACAACTTGGCACACCGCTTCTATTGATTGGCTCTTCTCTCATTTTATTTTTGATATCAAAAGATTCGAGAATAATCAATCTCCTGCTTTTCCAACTTCTCTGGTTCTGGAGCGTCTTGACGGATTATGTCATTACCATTCCTCTCAGTTTACTTGATTATTCTTTTGCAGAACTTCGCACATCATTTTTGTTAAACATGGTATTCTCCATCCTCCACGCCCTCCTTTGCATCCTGCCGTGTCTGTTTATCGGCAACCGTCTGCACCGGAAGCTGGTCACGAATCAGAATGTAATCCCTCCGCGGATTCAACTGCTTTTGTTTCTGGAGGTCACAATCTGTTCCTGCATTTTCCTGATCAACATCATTTTCGGCAGTCTGCTTCATTATCCGAGCGATATTCTGTTCTTCAACGGAATCCTGATTTTCTGCTTCGCAACAGCAAACGTCCTGATTTTTCTTATGCTTTACAACACACTGCAGGCCAACAAAAAGCTGGAGCTTCAGGCTCGTGAGCAGGAAAATCTGACACACTACATGGCACAGCTCGAAAATCATTATCAGGACATCCGACGGTTCAAGCACGATTACCTGAATATTCTTTCCACCATCACAGGCTACATCCAGGAAAACGATATGGACAAGCTTCGGAATTATTTTGATTCCAGTATCGTCACGAGCAGCAGCATTCTGGTCAATCAGGACGACACCCTTGCGCGTCTGTCGCTGATCAAGGTGACGGAGATCAAGGGTCTTTTGTATACAAAAATGGTACAGGCGATGAACCGTCAGCTGGATGTTTCCTTCGAGCTGACGCAGGAAATCACAGAACTTTCCACTGATTTGCTCACTCTTTCCAGAGTGCTGGGTATTTTTCTGGATAACGCGATCGAAGCTGCTTCCGAAACCGAACAGAAACGGTTTCATATTGCAATCGTGTGCAAGGTGCATTCTGTTATTTTTCATATTGAAAACTCGACGAAGCCGCTTCTTTTCCCTCTGGAAGAGCTTTTCAAGCCAAGTATTTCTTCCAAAGAAGCGCACAGCGGTCTTGGACTTCCCACCGCAAATATGCTGATCGCCAATGCGCCGGAGCTGACCTCCAACACGATCTGCGAAAACGGTCTTTTTAAACAGATTCTTGTTGTTTCCAACTTCAAAAAGAATTATCATAATATATCGTGAGCATAGCTCACTCAATAATTTCGCCGTTCGCGATGAGCAGGCTTCGCCTGTTCCCGCTCTCTTGCGCTCATTAAATCATAAAGATTTCATGCCGCTTCTGCGGCAGAATGGGGGATGACATGATACCGATTTATTTATGTGAGGATAACACGCTTCAGCTTGATCTTCTCAAATCCATGATCGAAAAGTACATTTTCATTCAAGCTTACGACATGGAGATTCGACAGGCCGTCCACACGCCGCATGAGCTGCTGAATCTGCTTCCGGATCAGCCCGAAAATGCCGTTTATTTTCTCGACATCCATCTGCACTCTGACATGGATGGAATAGAACTTGCCTCAGCAATCCGCCAGAAGGATCCGCGCGCATTCATTATTTTTACTACGACGCATTCCGAAATGGCAATGACAACGTTCCGCTATCAGGTAGAACCGCTGGGTTTTTTAATCAAAGACGATCCGAACTACACCCTGCAGATTCTTCACTGTTTGCAGAGCGTTCTCGAGAAAAGTAAAATTCCGGCTTCTCCGAACGGTCGGCTGCATTTCAGGATGCCCGATCAGGATTTATTCATACCAATCCATGAAATTCTTTATATCGAAGCGACCGGTGCGCACCGCATCACCGTCCATACGACGACTGCGATCTACCAGTGCAACGGCTCCTTGAATGAAACGCTCTCCAAACTCGACCAGAGCTTTTTTCTCTGTCACAAATCCTGCCTGGTAAACACTGCGCATATCCGCACGCTGTATCGCCGCCCCTGCCAGATTGTTCTGGATAACGGCGCGGTCTGCCCCTGTGCACAGAGGCGTTTCTCTCAGCTGCAGCACCTGATGGGAATTGAATAACCTCAGCTTCTGCAGAAAATCTGCCGCAGTCCTTCTGTATACAGCACTGTATACAACGGTCCCAGAAAAATGCCGCCGGCTCCAAACACTTTCACACCTGCATAGACTGACAAAAGCATCAGCACCGGCGGCAGACCGATCTGCGCACCCAACAGGCGCGGTTCCAGAAGCTCCCGTGCTGCAATACACGCGACGTAGGTAACCGAAGCAAATGCCGCACCCTGAGGATTTTCATTCAAAAGCTGCCAAATTGCAGTCGGAATCAGTACAATGCCGGTTCCGATCATCGGCAATGCGTCCAAAATCCCTGCCAATAATCCAATCCACAGACCATTTCTGACTTTTCCAATCCAAAGCCCCACAACTGTAATTCCTGATATGATCACCAGAATTTTCAGCTGCGCCCTGCAGTAACCGCCTGTCATCCGTAAGATTCTGTCAATATTTTCCCAGATCTCGCTCTTTTTCATCCATTCCGAAAAACGCGCATAATCCTTGCACAGCCAGAATGCCGCGATCATCCCGATCCCCCAGAACGCTCCTGTCCGCAGCGCAAAGCTGCAGGATTTCGCCGTCCAGTCCGCAGCCTTTGGCAAAATCTCCCGACCGACAGTTTTCGCCATTTCGTCCCCCTTATCCTGAAAAAACGCTCGAATTTCTCCCTGTTCCCTCCCAAGAAGCTCTTCCGCCCTGCAACAGCCATTTTCAAACGCTATATTCACCTGATCTTTGATCGCGCCTGACTCACTTCCGATTTTTACCGCCCATGCAGTTCCCTTTGACAGCAGAAAAAAGAATCCAGCCGCAAGGATTCCAGTCAAAAGCAGCAAAAATCCTGCCATCAGGATGTCTTTGCGAATCCGCAGCCTTTTCTCTGCCCGGCAAAGCTGCGGATATAAAATTCGGACAATGAAAAAAGCAAACACAAACGGCGCAACAAGCGGCAGCAAATATCGAAGCACTGCATATAATCCGCCTGCAAGCCCTGCAGCATAGAGCACTTTTTGCCTGCAAGACCGGGCATTCTCTCTATTTTCCTCTGCATCCGCAGCGTTATCCTTCTTCTCCAAACAGCTGTTTTTTTCAAAAAAATTACCCATACCATTCTCCGTTCCGCAGATGTTTTCCCATCTCCATTGAGACTTAGTATGAGTAATTTCGACATTATTATGATATCAGGATCAGGATTCAAAAAGCGATTCGTGATATTGGGTATTCCTTTCTACTATTTTTCTGCCGCTTCCCGCACCAGATTTTCTGACATAGCGATCAGCAGAAACAGAAACGGAATGCAGCAAACCTGCTGATAACAGAAAAAGTTGTGCGCACCGTAAACGAGTACCGCCAGCAGCCCCATCAACGCCATTGGTTCTTTTTCCCTGTTTTTCCAGAAGCGACACACCGCAGCGGCCAGAAATCCGACAAACGCTGCAAATCCGATCCCGCCGGTACAGAACAGCTGGTTTAAAAATTCATTATGCGCATTCGTCAACGTCTGATTCTGCCCGAAATAATGATGCAGTCTGCCCGCAAGATCTGTGTCTGCATAGCAGTAAACCGAATAACAGTCCGGTCCAACGCCCGTAAGCTTTCTCCATAACGGCAGCTTTGCAAACGTTTCCGCCGTAATGCTCCATGAAAAGCCGCGGGAATTTCCCCAATATTCATCAAATAAAAGATACTGGCCCGTACTGGAAACCCCGAACCATTTCTGCAGCAGACCGGTTGTATTCGCCCAAATCGTCACAACAAAAAGAAGCATCAGACCGACCACGCCGATCACTGCAATCTTTCGCAAAGTCCGCCCACAGCGGATAATTTCTGCAGCTTCATGCTTTTGCCGGTACAACAGCAGAACAATGTATCCCATGCACACGATCAGGAAAAATACCCATGTCGCCGTGCTCTTTGAGAAAAATTCCGAAAGGCTGCCGAGCTGTTTTGCTTTCTCAGGGAATAACTCCTGCAAAATTCCGATCAATTTAAAGCTTCCAAACATCAACAGCAGCGTTTCCAGAAACCGTTCCATCCGATCGAAGCTGTCGCAGCCTGCAAGAAACAATCCCAGAAGCAAAAACACCATCGCAGCAAACGCACTGTCGCTGTTCTGAGTCACAACCGTTCCAAAGCCCAGCATGCAGTACAGCCCTGCTGCCATGCGGATTCTATTGTCTTTTGCAATAAAAAATACCGCAGCTCCAGCTGTCAGCGCCACGCAAACATATCCGGAATACCAGGACGCCTGCCCGATGGTCGAAAGAAACAACAGCTGCCACGACTCATCCAGGCCCTGATACATTCCGAGGGGATCGATCGAAAACCGGTGCAGGATCCCCAGCAAAAACACGCCGCCGGACGCCAGCATATGTACTGCCAGCAGCCCTTTCCACCAGATCAGATACCTCGATACCAGAAAATACATCAGCACAAGAAGTACCTGCGTCCGCAGCCCCATCGACCAGCCATCTGTGCCAGTCCATGCCGCCGCACGGTCAACACTAAATAGCCACGAAACGAAAATCGCTGCAAGGTAACACAGCATGGCAATATCTAAATTGCTGAGAGAACGAGCGGCTGGGTGCGCCTGTGCCTGCACACCTGTCTGCGTCTTTGCGTCTGACTCTTGCTTGTGCATCCGCCGAAACAGCTTCGCTGCGCAGGCTTTTCCCCAGCTTCCAGCCGCCAGCACGCCTGCAGGAATCAGGCACACCAGACTGACTGTCAGGAAAAACGAAAACTTCCGCACACCCATCTGGGAATAGTGATTCTTCATATAATAAGGAAAAACCGCTGTCATCAGAAAAATCCACAGGGCGGTCAGCCACGAAACCGCAGATTTGCTTTCAAAGCGTAAGTTTGTCCGTAAGCTCATAACATACTCTTTTCCCGCTTGTCGGATGACAAAACGCAAGTTTTACTGCCTGCAGACGGATTGTCCGAATCCCGAGCTGCATGGATACCTCCCGACTCTCTTCGCTGCCGTAGCGCTGATCGCCAAGAAGCGGCATTCCCGCATGCGCCATCTGCACCCGGATCTGATGGAATCTTCCCGTTTCCAGCTCCACTTCCAAAAGTGCCCGGTTTTCCTGACATGCCAGACATTTCCAGGATAAAACCGCCTTTTTTGCACCGTTCTGCGAAGCATCGCAGACGCGAGCAATAGAAGCTTCCTTTACCAACCAGTCTGTCAGTGTTCCGCGTTTTCCGGTCAGGTCTTCTTTCGTATACACGACTGCGTAATAGATTTTGTTCATCTGATGCTGCGCAGTCTGGGTGCTTAACGCACCTGCGGCTTTTTTATTTTTGGCAAAAACCAAAAGACCGGAAACCGGCTGGTCGAGCCGGTGCACGACACCCAGATAGACCGACTGCGGCTTGCGCACTCCGACGGACGCCGTTGCCGATGCCGGCTGTCGGGTGCCGCCAAACGCCGAGATTTCCGCAGATTTGCCGGGCGCGCCCGCCGGCTGCTTCCCCGTCAGGTAGTTTTTCAGCTCACTGACCATATCCGGCTCGGAAATCCGGGCGCTTTGAACCGCCAGTCCCGCCGGTTTTTCGCAAACCAGAATATCTTTATCTTCGTATATAATTTTTACTGCCACGTTCCCCTCATTTCCGGATATGCTTCAGACTTTGAAGCGATATCCAACACCCCAGATTGTTTCGATATACTGCGGATTGGCGGTGTCTACTTCGATTTTTTCACGGATTTTTTTGATATGGACGGTTACGGTCGCAATGTCGCCGATCGATTCCATATCCCAGATTTCCCGAAACAGCTCTTCTTTGGTAAAAACATGATTCGGGTTCTCTGCAAGGAAGGTCAGCAGGTCGAATTCCTTTGTCGTAAATGCTTTCTCTTCGCCGTTAATCCATACACGCCTTGCCGTTTTGTCGATTTTCAGGCCACGGATTTCTATAATATCGTTTGTTTTCTGATGGCTGCTCGTCAGCCTTTCATACCGCGCCATATGCGCCTTGACGCGCGCTACCAGCTCGCTCGGAGAAAACGGTTTCGTCATATAGTCGTCTGCGCCCAGACCCAGGCCCCGGATTTTGTCGATGTCATCCTTTTTCGCACTCACCATCAGGATCGGGACATTTTTCTCCTCCCGGATCCTGCGGCATACCTCAAACCCATCAATGCCGGGCAGCATCAGATCCAGCACGATCAGGTCAAAATCCTCTTTCAGTGCGCGCGTAAGTCCTTTGTCACCCGCATATTCGATCTGTACATCAAATCCGCTCAGCTCCAGATAATCCTTTTCCAGATCTGCAATTGCCACTTCATCTTCGATAATTAAAATTTTACTCATCTGCTTCCGCCTCCCTGTATTTTCTAATCACAAAATGCAGACATGTTCCTTCGCCCTCTTTGCTGGTCGCCCAGATGTATCCGCCATGATCCTCGATGATCTTTTTCACAATGGACAGCCCGATTCCGCTTCCGCCTTTCATGGAGTTGCGGGATGCGTCCGTCCGGTAAAACCGCTCAAATATATTGCCGAGGTCTTTTGCCGCGATTCCCTTGCCGTTGTCCTCGATTTCTACCCGGATGGAATCCACCTCATCCAGCAGGCGAATATCGATCACGCCTTTCTCTTTGTCCATATATTTGATGCTGTTGCCAATGATATTGTTGATGACTTTTTTGAGCTGCTCCGGATCTGCGATAATCCGAGTGTCGGGCTCCACCAGATTGGAATAGTTCAGCTGGATATTTTTCGATTCCAGGTCCAGCCCGACGTCCTCTACGCAGTCTGCGAAAAATTCTGCAACGTTTATTCGGTGGAAATTGTACGGAATACGATTATTATCAATACTGGAATAATAGGTCAGCTCATTGATCAGCCGATCCATGTCGTTCGCTTTTGTGTAAATCGTGCGCAGATATTTGTCCCGACGCTCCGGTGTGTCCGCCACACCGTCGATAATTCCTTCCACATAGCCCTTGATCGCCGTGATCGGAGTTTTTAAATCATGCGTGATATTGCTGATCAGCTCGCGGTTCTGCTTTTCGTTCTGAATCTTTTCCTCTGTGGACTCTTTTAACCGAAGACGCATGTCCTCATAGTTGCGGTACAGCTCGCCAATTTCGTTGTCGTCCTCGGATTCCAGCATATAATCGAAGTTTCCCTCCGCGATTTTCTGCATCGCCAGATTCAGCCGGTTGATCGGAGCAAATACATCCTTATGGATCCACTGGGTCAGCACCATCGCCGTAAGCACCAGAATAAATATGATCGCCAGAAACATATCCAGCAGGAACGTCTTGGAAAATATACTCGTGATCCGCGTTACAATAAATGCGCTGCCCTCTGTCCCGTCTGCAAACTGAAAATCAATCTGTTTTACCAGCTTGCGCATATCATTAAAGTAATATGCGGAATCCGTTTCCTCGCTCTCCAGCCCATACGCCGGCAGCCTGGAAAAAATCTGCTGCGCGGCAGCTGCATTTCCGGCATAGTAAATCTGATTCCCTTTTCGGATGATAATATAGGAAGATTTATCCGCCGCTTCTTCATTTAATTTATCCAAATACGCCTTGTCCTCCAGCCGGTGCGTATTTTCCCGCGCCTGCTCCTGAATCGTATCAAACAGCTCATCCGTCGCCTGACTGAACGCATCGATCGATTCCGACATCATGCTGTAGGCCCGCATACCTTCGTCATAGGTCGTCTGACCTCCTGACCGCATCATGATCGTCCCAATGCCCAGAAACGCACATAGGGACAACAAAACCGGAAGCAGGATGATCGTCAAAAATGTGATTGCAAGCTTTGTCTTAAATTTCATGATCTGACAACTCCCTGTCTTTTGCTGCAGACAGTCTGCATTTTCCGACTGCGCTACATTACTGTTTTCAGTATACCACATCCTATTTTTCTTTTTATAAAATAGAAAGAATATATTTCTAAAAAATGTATAAATCTAAAAAATGGTGTTGACATTTCCGGATCTGTGACCTATAATAAAACCACGATAACGATAACAATTATCATTATTGGATAGGAGATGAAGCAATGCCGGCTTTGAAGTACAGCCGTCAGCGGGAAGCGATCAAATGCTTCCTTATGACACGCAAAGATCATCCGACCGCAGATGTGGTATATCACTCTCTCCGCGCAGACTTTCCAAACATCAGTCTTGGAACTGTCTACCGGAACCTGACCCTGCTTGCTGACCTCGGTGAGATCGCAAGACTCAGGCTTGGGGACGGTGTGGATCACTTCGATGCTGATACCAGCCGTCATTATCACTTTATCTGCTCGGAATGCGGCAGCGTTCTCGACCTGCACACCGAATTTCCGGATTCCTTCGATTCTCTTCACGGGACATCCGTGGATGGAAACCGGATCGACGGACATGCAGTGTATTTTCAGGGGATCTGCCACTGCTGTTTAAACAAACAGCACAGTTAATTTTTCACAGCAAATCAGACAATGAAACCCATTGTCATGAATAAGAAAGGGGATTAAAATTATGAAATTCGTATGTTCTGTATGTGGTTATGTTTATGAAGGTGAAAAGGCTCCGGAAGAATGTCCTATCTGCCATGCTCCCGCTTCCAAATTCGTCGCTCAGTCCGGCGAAATGAACTGGGCTGCTGAGCACGTTGTAGGCGTTGCACAGGGCGCTCCGGAAGATATCATCGCTGACCTGAGAGCAAACTTCGAGGGCGAGTGCTCTGAAGTTGGTATGTACCTGGCTATGGCAAGAGTTGCACACAGAGAAGGCTATCCCGAAATCGGTCTGTACTGGGAAAAGGCAGCTTTCGAAGAAGCTGAGCACGCTGCAAAATTTGCAGAGCTGTTAGGCGAAGTTGTTACCGACTCCACCAAGAAGAATCTGGAAATGAGAGTAGAAGCTGAGAACGGCGCTACCGCTGGTAAGACCGATCTGGCAAAGAGAGCAAAGGCTCTGAACCTGGACGCAATCCATGATACCGTTCATGAGATGGCCCGTGACGAGGCAAGACACGGAAAAGCATTTGAGGGTCTGTTAAAGAGATACTTCGGTTAATGAAAAATCCGGTATTTACCAAGGTTTACAAAAATTCTGAGGTGTGGCATCAAAAGCCACACCTCATTTTTTCAAACTTTTTCTCAATTCGCAAACTTCCTCTGTTTTCCCCCCCTCTGCTATGCTATACTGTGCGTAGACACGAGCCGTGCCTCGGCTCCATATTACCGCACGCCATCCTTTTTTCGCGTGCGTTACAAACGGGAGGGACTTATGAAAATATCGACAGAAATCGCCTCGGCTGCAGCGCTGGTCGGCGAAGAAAAGGCTGTAGAATATACCGCCAAAGCAGGCTTTGACGCATGGGATTTTTCCATGTTCGACATGTGCAAATATGATTGGAGCGCCGGATGCTTTTTACCCAATGACAATCCGCTCGCTTCCGATAATTATCTCGCCTTCGCGCGCAGATTAAAACAGATCGGTCTCGACAACGGCATCCCCTGCAATCAATCCCATGCACCGTTCCCGTCCCGCGGACCGATCATCCCTTACTTAAAACGCGCGCTGGAATGCACCGCAGAGGCAGGCGGCAAAATCTGCATCATCCATCCGGACAACTACCTGTCCGCCCAGGAGAACGCGGAAATGTACTTTGATCTGCTGCCGTTTGCAAAAGAATGCGGCGTTAAGATCGCAACCGAAAATATGTGGGGCTGGGACACGGAAAAGGATCAGTCCTCTTTCGCGGCATGTGCGACCTCTGCAAGCTTTAACGAGCACCTCGACATCGTAAACGACGACTTTTTCGTTGCCTGCCTGGATATCGGACATGCAGAAATGCGCGGTTCCGGAGAAGGTGCAGCCAACATGATCCGCGCACTCGGAAACCGTCTGCAGGCGCTGCATATCCATGATAACGACTGCTGGCACGATTCCCATCAGATTCCGTTTTCCATGTCCATCGACTTCGACGCTGTCGTAAAGGCGCTCAAGGACATCAACTACTCCGGTTACTTTACACTGGAGGCGAGCAGCTACCTCGAAGCATTTACACCGGAAACGACCCAAAAAGGGCTCTGTGACCTCGCGGCATCCGCAAAAAGACTTTCCGATATGTTTGAAGCACTGTAAGGCTCCAGACCCACCCTATAGATTCAGCCGCTCTGCATCGGTTTTTCCGGCAGCAGCGGCTGTTTTTATCTATCTCCAAGCTCCTTTTTCGCCCGGTGCACGCTCTCCACATATTCCTGTCCCGGCGTCTGCATCAGATACTTCGGCGCCAGAAATGCAGCATCATGGAGCTCTTCAAGCGCAGCCTGCTGCTGCCCCGTCGGCACTGTCGGCGCTACTACCCGCGTCTGCCACACGGACATGCAGCCGGTGTATTCTACCAGCCAGAACAGCGGCTCCATATTTTTTTCCATTCTGCCGTGCAAAGCGCCGGCATCCATCCCGGTCAGTTCAACCAGCCTGCCAATATGCGAAGGCAACGGCTCTTCCACACTGCCATCCGGCAGAATCAGACATTCCCCGTTATCTTCATCGTTCTGATGTTTGTGAATAAATTCCAGCGCTGTCATGTCGTCCCCTCTCTCCGACGTTTTTTCTGCTCCCATCGTAACAAAAGCTTCCCGCTTTTTCAAGCCAAACACCCAAAAGCCCTTTTTTTAATCCTGCCGCATAGCTCATTTTTTTCTGCACATAATAAAAAAACGGAGGCATACAGATTGAAAAATAAAACTTTTCAATCACGAGATTTGTGTCTGCGCGCACTTGACACAAGCTCGATATGCGCAAAAAATGTGCGCAGAAATGAGGGAAATTATGAAAAAACTTTCTTTTGCAGGTCCCATTCTTTTCACCACGATTTTGCTGTTCGCTGCGGCATGCGGCAAAAACACTGCGGCTGAAACCGTTCCACCCCAGACTCAGATCGCTTCGGAATCTGATTTTTCCGAAGAAACTTCCATGACCGGACAGACCGACTCCATCACGCCGGAGAGCAGCGCCACCGATCTTATCGGAAACGCTCCTTCCGAAACGGCGTCCGGCTCCAACTCCAATGGAAACAGCGCAGCCAACGGAACTGCCGCCGAAACACAGGACGGTCTGATGTCCGGCAAAACATCCACCGTAACCGGTAAAATTCAGGAAATGAAGGACTTTATGTTCGTCGTCGTTTCCGATGACGGGACACCCCACGCATTTTCCTATGATTCCGATAAGCGACCGGACGGGCTCGACCAGATCAAATCCGGCGACCGCGTGACCGTCACCTATACCGGTATTTTATCCGAAATCGAAAGCTTTACCGGTGAAATTATTTCCATTGAAAAAGTGAAACAGTAATAAAATCCTAATTGACCTCAATATCGTTTCACCATACAGAAAGGAATCACAGCCGCTTCCCTGCTGACACATCTGCCAGCGCCGGAAAGCGGCTGTATCCAGGATTTCAATTGATGTTACAATTACGGACTTATTCCGTCCGTGCCGGATGCAGGACATCGTAGAGCCCGTTCCGGCACAGAAAATGCGCGCCTAAGGAACAGTTACCTTACATCACATATTTCATAGCAGAAATTTTCGTCACTTTTCCGTCAGCTTCTCCGGTGCTGTTTTCTGCTCCCTGTGCAATTTCTTTTCCGGAAAAAGCTCCGACCCCATCCGACTGCAGCCGCAGGATTCCCTGAAGCTCCTCTGCGCATTCTACTGCACCACAGTCCTTTAAAAACAGTCTGTCCTTTATCTGCTCTGCCGTCACGCCCTCTACCACTCTGACACAGCCGCAGTCTACAACAGTCAATTCCTTTGCAGCTTCCAGAAGCTTCTGATCAACTGCAAGCTCGCCGATATCCCGAAGCAGCTTTCCTTTATAGGTTGTCACCTCGCTGCAGCTTTCGCAGACTGACTCAAAGGCTTCCAGCTCCGACTCCGGAATCATAGCCTGTCCGATCACCTGCAGATATTCCAACGCAGCAGCAACACCCGTCTGTGCATCCGTTACATTACCTGTGATCAGCAGCTTCTTCCCATAACGGCGCACCAGCTTCTGATCCAGGCATACATCGCCCTTTACACAGCTGCAGCCCTCCGGAACCAGAATTATTTCTGCATCCTCATCCAGAAGCAGCGCAGCAGTGTCTAACAGAGACTCTGCTACGATCGCCTTGCCTGTCAGAATCCGAATATGCTTTTCTGCAAGCTTTTCTACAGCATCTGCATCCAGCAGGTATGCCTTTCTGTCCGTATAATAAGCTGTATTTTCCTGTGCCCGGGCTGCAAACACCTTGTCTGCAATCAACTCTTTTTCGACAAAAATCGCATCATCCGGATAAACCGTCATCGCTCCGTTGCAGGTCAGCTTCCCAACGAGTGCTTTTTCGATGCTCTTTGGATAGATTGCTTTACCGTTTACAACAATTTTCACGTAGCTTTCCAGCGCTTTTTCTGCACCCTTTGCGATCTGCAGCTGCCCGCTTACCGTCAGATAGGTGGGGTCCCCCGCCGGCTCCTGGTCTGTGATCTTATAGACACCATTCTGTTCTACCAGTCGGACATTTTCATCTAATTTTTCAACTGCCATTGCATCCAGATCAACCGGATAGCGATGGAAAAGCTCCTGTGTCCTTTCCGTAATGAACACTGTCATTGCGGAAATATAGATTTTTTCATAGGACTGCAGCGTTTCCTCCGAAACCGTTCTCAGATCGCAGATCATCGTATCGATTGTCAGTACTTTTTTTTCTTCCATTTTCGTTTCCCCTTTTCATCGCTTGATTTCCGGATAATATTTCTGCAACCTTCTGCGCGCATTTAACATTCTGCTGCGAACAGTCGCCGCCGGGATTCCAAACATTTCTCCAAGCTCTGCTGCTGTATAATCTTCAAAATACCGAAGCCAGAACATCGCTCTGTCCTGCGGCTCCAAAATTCCGCACAGCTGCATTACCATCGGCTTTGTCAGGTCGTCATTCTGAAAGGTTTCTCCCTCCCAGGGCGGCTCTGCCTGTACTCTTCTGGCACGATCAATGCAGATATTTTTTGCCGTCCGATACAGCCAGGCCCGGCGCTGTGATTCTTCCAGCACCTCCAGCTGACTGCCGTGTTCCATCCCTCTGACAAAGGTTTCCTGCACAATATCCTCCGCCGCAGCCTGATCTTCGGTAAATTTTCGTATATAACGCACCAGTTCCGGCGCATAGCGCCTGTATAATCCCGCTATCATTTATCCAGTTTGATCCTTTCCTTGACCGGAACGTCTTCCGGCATCCTGTACAGGAGCAGCTTTGTAATTCTGCTTTCATTAGGAAAACGAATGGCAGGGGCAAAGTGTTGTAAAAAATTTACACAACCAGGTTGCGTCCCTCTCCGCTGATAAATGCTGCGATATTTTTACAGGTTTCCTCCACGCAGCGTTCCCGCGCTTCGATGCTCGCCCATGCCATATGCGGCGTCAGCTGCAGCTTTCCGGTTTCTTTCAGCGTCGCCAGGGGGTTATCTGCAAGGATCGGCTCCTTTTCAAACACATCCGTGCCCGCTCCTCTGATCTCTCCGTTCACCAACGCCTCATACAGCGCATCCGTATCCACAACCGCACCCCGCGCCACATTGATCAACACTGCGCTCTTTTTCATTTTGGAAAAAGCGTCCGCATTCATCAGGTGAAACGTTTTGTCACTCAGCGGGCAGTGCAGCGACAAAATATCTGACTGTGCCAGCAAGGTATCCCAATCCACCCTTTCATAGTCCCTGCAGTCGCTGTGTCCTGAGGTTGCAAAAAAAATAACCTTGCAGCCCAGTGCTTCTGCCGCCTTCGCAACCCGTCTCCCGATATTTCCCATTCCGGCGATGCCCCAGGTCTTTCCCTCCAGCTCATACCAGGGTTTAAAATGAGCAAATCGGGGCTGTGATGCATACGCGCCGGATTTTACGTAATTGTCATAATACGGCAGGTTTTCCAGCACAGAGAGCGCCAGCGCAACTGTATGCTGCGCAACTGCAGCCGTCGAATAATTCCGCGCGTTTGCCACATGGATGCCTCTGTTTTTACAATATTCAATATCTACGTTATCATAGCCGGTGGAAAGCTGACAGATCATCTTCACCTGCTTTGCATCCTTCATTGTGGATTCATTCATCGGACTTTTGTTTGCCACAACGATATTTGCGTCCGCGATCCGTTCCGCCACCAGCTCATCCGGTGTGCTATTGTAAAAATCCACCTCGCCAAACTGCTTTATCGCTTCGACGCAGACATCCTCACCGACACTGCTTCTGTCTAATACTACAATCTTCATGTGTTCCTCTCATTTCTGCGGCTCGTTCCTTCGACCGCCTGGGTTCTTTTTCATCCGGCGTATTCGCGCCGTCTGCTGTTTTCCTATAAGAGTAGCAAAAAACGCACAGCACTTCAAGCCAGAAACTCCTGCAAAAGCTCTGTCAACTCGGACTCAGCTGCCCTGGGCTCCTGCATTCTGCGGACAGCAGCGGTTTGCCCCACGCTCTCGACCCCTCTACGCACCTCCCGCTCCTGCTCATCCAGATAGTCGTTATCCCGCTTTACCTGCGCCAGCCGCTCCGACATACGATTTTCCAGAAAATCCGCCAGCGTGATTTTCAGTTCCTCTGCCGTCGACGCCGTATCGATCATCCCAATCACCGCAAAATACAGATACAGACTCAAAAACGCCTGCAGATAAAACCAGATCACATTCCCAAGCGTCTGTCCGCCCATCAGCCCCATGCAGGCTCCGATTCCGTCTGCAAAAACAGACAGAAGCAAAAGCTGCCCGCCAAGTCTGTCCCAGAACCGCAGGCTGAACCGTCCGAATTTCAACTGTCGCAGAAATTTTTCCACATAAACCGATGTATTCATCCTGCCGCCGTTTAATTCGCACAGGCTGCTGTATTTCAACACGCATTGCCGTAAAATTGTATTCGGTGAAACAGAAAGATTCGCCGTTTCCCCAAGCAGCCGTTTCAGCCGCATACCCGGAAAAAATCTGCATAAAATACTAAAAAACAAAAGCGCCGCTGCTGTTCCCATCAAAAGATATCTTGTCATGCTTTCCTCCATCCTGCTTTCCTGCGTCCTGATGCCGCGCAGGTTCCGCTTTTTCTTTAGTATAAGGCCCCTGGATTCCCGGCTGCAATCCTCGCAGGCGCACAATCGATTTCCAATTTCCGCCTTTCTTTTTCACAGGAAAACTGCTATAATCCCTATCGGAACAAGAAAATCGAATTTTCGACGGCAAAACAAGGAGGATTCTATGACCTACAAGACAAAAGGTACCTGCTCTACCATGATCGATATCGAGATGGAACCGGATCAGCATACAATCAAATCTGTCGCTTTTACCGGCGGCTGCAACGGCAACTTAAAAGGCATTTCCAGCCTGGTAGTCGGCATGAAAGCCGAGGACGCAATCGCACGTTTAAAGGGCATTAAATGCGGCTTCAAGCCCACGTCATGTCCTGATCAGCTCGCCCGCGCGCTGGAAGAAATCGTGCAGGCGCAGTAATTTTTACGACAGAAAGTAATTTTGAGGAGATCCCATCATGAGTAAAAAAATCGTACTTACCGGTGGCGGAACAGCCGGTCATATTACCCCGAATATTGCCCTTCTTCCCGAACTCGAAAAAGCCGGCTACGAGGTATTTTATATCGGTTCCTATGACGGAATGGAAAAACGCCTGATGGCAGATTACCACATTCCTTATTACGGCATCGCTACCGGCAAATTCCGGCGGTATTTTGACCTGAAAAACTTCTCAGATCCGTTCCGCGTACTCAAGGGATTTTCCGAAGCCCGTAAAATTTTAAAAGAGCTGCAGCCGGACGTTGTTTTTTCCAAAGGCGGATTCGTATCTGTCCCGGTTGTGCGCGCTGCCGCTTCCCTGAAAATTCCATGCGTTATCCATGAATCCGATATGACACCCGGACTTGCCAACAAGCTCTGTATCCCGGTTGCCCGAAAGGTCTGCTGCAACTTCCCGGAAACCTTAAAATCGCTTCCGGCTGAAAAGAGTATCCTGACCGGCTCCCCGATCCGCGAAGAACTGCTGCACGGAAATAAAGAGGCAGCAAGGAAGCTCTGCGGTTTTCATTCCGACAAGCCGGTTCTGATGATCATCGGCGGCTCCCTTGGCTCTGCGGTCATCAATCAGTCCGTCCGCGAAGCGCTTCCAAAGCTTCTGGATGATTTCCAGATCGTGCACATCTGCGGCAAGGATAAAATTGACAACCTGTTATTAAAAACACCCGGCTACAAGCAGTTCGAATATGTAAAAGACGATTTAAAGGACATCTTCGCCATGGCGGACATCGTCGTTTCCCGCGCAGGTGCAAATGCAATCTGTGAGCTGCTCGCCCTCAAAAAGCCCAATCTGCTGATTCCGCTTTCTGCAGGTGCAAGCCGCGGCGACCAGATTTTAAACGCACGCTCCTTTGAGGCACAGGGCTTCTCCATGGTGATCGATGAAGACTACCTGTCACCCGGTCTTCTGATAGAAAAAGTGCATGCACTGTACGGCTCCAGACAGACCTATATTGACGCGATGGGAAAAAGCCGCCAGACCAATGCAATTCCTTCTATTCTGGAAATTATAAACGAGATAACGGGCTGAATTTCCGACATATAGAAAACAAGAGGACGCATGCTCTGCAAACCCTTCAGGGCTATATACAATAGAATGCTCGCAAAGCGTGCATTCTATTGTCATGAATAAAAAGCGCTGTGCAAATGAACGATTCGGCAGAAAACAGCCTTTCCTTTTAGGAACGGCAGTTTTCAGACTCCGGATACATCAAATGCACAGCGCTTTTTCCTGATATTTGAGAGGATGAACGTGCGTCTGTCTTATCCAAGAATTTCTTCTTTTACAGCTGCCAGCTCTTCTGCGGTCGGGCTGGTCTGCTTCCAGTTGATCGTCTGTCCGTCATTTTCATATCTGGGAATCAGGTGGATATGGAAATGAGGAACAGTCTGTCCTGCTGTCGCACCATTATTCTGAACGAGGTTAAAGCCATCGCAGTGCAGCTTCTCCGTCATCTGACCTGCCATCTTTTTCGCCAGGGAAAATGCTTTCTGACACCAGTCATCCGGCAGCTCATAAAGATTTCCAAAATGCTCCTTCGGCATCACGAGGGCATGTCCCTTTGTCGCAGGTCCAAGATCCAGGATCACGCGAAAGCTGTCGTCTTCATACAACGTATTGGACGGAATCTCTCCGTTTGCAATTTTACAGAAAATACAATCATCTTTTTTCATGTGAAAATCCCTTCTTTCTAAATACCGGCGGTATAATGCTTAATAAGAATCCAAGAAGAAAACCGCTCAACAGTCCGCCTACATGCGCCGCATTGTTCACATACGCACTGCCAAACCCTGCATACAGAGACAGGACAACGGCGAATACCGCTCTTTTCAGGGAAATTCCCGCAGCCGCTCCTTTTTTGACAATTACCAGAAAAAGCAACGCACCCGTCAGCCCGAAAACCGCTCCGCTGGCTCCGATCGATTCATAAAAGCTTCCAGTTGAAAGCTCATATGCCGCAGAAAGCAGATTTCCGAAAATCGCAGAGCCAAAATACAGGATCAGAAAGCGCACCTTTCCAAGGCATCTTTCCACCACATCGCCGCAGCAGTAGAGCAGCAGCATGTTGTTGAGCAGATGCTCGACGTCGGCATGCAGAAATGCAGCCGTAATCAGTCGATAAAACCCACTGTGCTCATAGAGAAGATACACCACGCTGAAGCAGCCCTCCGATTCCATCCATTCTCCTGCTTTGGGCAGGATCAGTCCGATCAGAAAAAGAATGACATTCAACGCTACCAGCACCACTGTACAATAAGGGATTTGGTTCTTTGCTCTGCCAGCTTCCATCCCGTTGTTTTCCATCGTTTCCCGGTACGCCATAGCCGTTTTCCTCCTGAAATGAGGGTATCACTTACCTGTCCTGGTGTCAACGCTGTTCCTGCACTCTTTCATACCGAAAGCGCTCTCTTCCAAAGCATACCATATCCCCCTCCTGTAACTGCACGCTTTCGTTCGGAGAAAGCTTATGTCCATTGACACTCGTTCCATTTCTGGAATTCAGGTCGCGCACACTGATTCTTCCTCCGTATCCCTCCAGCCGTGCATGGATTCTGCTGACCGATCGGTCTGACAGCACGACGGAAACTCTTCCTTTCAGCTTTCCGATCGTAAGCGGAAGTCCCTTTAGCACAATACGCTGCTCTTTCCCCTGCGCATTCAGGCAGTACAGCCCATCGTACTGCTCTGTCATGCTGTCCAGATCGGCAAAATAGACCGTCTCCTGACTGCCATTTTCATACAGCTGCTGCTCATAGCTGTCCCATACCATCTGATCCATCCTGCTGACCGACACTTCCTCGCATTCCTCCCCGACAGACTTGCTCTTCCGAAATCCTGAAAACAACCGCTTCCACCAGGGCTTGTGCGCTGTTTTCTGTTCATCCCCCTCTGTCATGATATCTGAGGCGTATTCAGCGTCTTGATAAGAAATGCCTGTCAAAGCACCTCGCTGCCCTACAGCTCCCGACTCTGACGTACTTTCACTTTTTCGCAGCTCTACAGGCCATTCGCCATCCGGCAGCGTTTTGCGCGCCCCAACGGTACTCCTGCAGCTCCAATCTCCCGAATCTCCCTCTCCGCCGTTTCGTCCACCGCTTTCCGTGTACTCCCCTGACACACACCAACCGTGCTCCTTTCCCCGCCCGGTCTGCTTCAAAGCCGCCATCTCTTTCTCCAGAAACGGCAGAAAAGAGGACAGCACAAAGTAATCCGCCTTGGAAAGCTTATAGAATTCATACGCAAGGTTTACTGCCTGCTCCTGTCCATGATCGATATGCTCCAGAAAGAAATCCGCCAGCTCTACATACTGTTTTCCAGTCTGTAGTCCGCCTGGATAAAAAGCAAAATAAAGCTCTCCTGTCTCCACATCCGCAAAAATTACCTCTTCCTCCAGAAGAACCCCAGACTCATCCAACATGTACTCCCCCAGCTGTGCCTGTACCGCTGCTGTATCCCGGATAATCCGTTCCAGGTCTGACGCCTTCATCCTCCGGCTTTCATACAGCCGTGCAAGCGGCTGGCGGGAAGTAATGTCATAGTATAAAAGCTCTTCCCCATCCAGATACCGCAGGCTGCACGGAAGCAGCCCTCCAATTCGGTTGTGCTGCATAATCCGGTAATCATACCGCTCCGCCATATCCTTGTCCTGGCAGGGTAATACCATATAGCTATGGTTCAATTCCCGTTTAAAGATCACTTTTTCCGCAATCCGATCCTGTCCAATTTTTCGCTCCGTCTGCTTATTCATCCCCCAGTTCCTTTCCTCTTCTGATTCCTCTGATATAAGCCGCCGCATTCCTGACATACGCAGTCTGCTTTACCTTCAGCCGTCCTCTGTCGCCAACAGCCGCCAACCGTGCAAGCGGCGTTTCCCGTTCCAAAGTCACTTCAACCCGAAGCATTCCGGCTTTGATCTGCCTTTCTTCTTTTCCAAAAGACAGAATCTCCCCCTCCAACAGCTGATTTAACTGCCCATCCGCATAACCGGCGTCCGGGCGTTCCTGTGCCGCACTCCGAAAAGCCACTGTATATGCCGCCTGCATCAGAAAACAGCCCTGATACAGATAACTGCAAAGTCCGATCAAAAGCACAATGAAAATCGAGGCAAGCGGAAGAAGCACCACCGCTTCTACGACCACATAACCGTCTGCTTCTTTTTTTTTCTGATATTGGTTTTTTTCCATAATTTTCTCATCTTTACGTCTGCAACAGCTGCGTAATCACCGTCGCAGCAAACAAAAACGGGGCAAACGGCAGCCTACTGTTCTGATGAAGCACACCGATCCCCATTCCGCAGCCAGCTACAACACCAATCAGCAGACAGCCCATGCACAAAATTGAAACGCATGCTTTCCACCCCAGCAGCAACCCGAATACCAGCAGCATTCCCGCGTCTCCGCTCCCGACCTTTCCGGCAGTCAGGATTACAACGCTTTCCAGACATACCGCCGGAAGAATTGCTGCAAGCATTTCCCAAACACTCTCCGTTCCCTGCCAGATACGAATCCCGGACAGAATACATCCTGCGGCCGCGCCAGCCAAAAGCACCGACAATGTTATCTTCCGCCTTTTGCAGTCCGTTACCGAACAACACACTCCAAATAAAACCGCCAATCCTGTTTCCATATTTTTCTCTCTGTCATCCGCACCGTGGACAGGCATGTCTGCCCATCTCCAGCGCCTGCATCAACGTGACGCTTTCAATCGTCCGTCTGAGCCCGCTGCAGCTTACTGTATTATGATATCTGCTTCCTCCGTCCGTCACATAAATCAGCCGATTTCCCAACGGTCCCCCGCCGACACATACGCTGCATGGTGTATAATCTGCTGTTATTTCCTCCCGGTCTGCAAGGCGGATGGACGGATTCAAATAGAGACAGCTCCGTTCCCGGTGATAGGCTTCTCCTGATTTTGTAATATAAACCAGCTCTTCTTCCTGCCGTTCCCAGTCTTCTCCCGTCCCGTCCCCGCTGTAGCCAATCCATTTGTGCATCACGCACCCGTTTACGACATAGCTGCTCCGAAAAGCGGCAATCCCAAATGGCGCAGAGACCGGCGTCAGCCGCATCAGCCGTACATCCGGTTCTCCATCCTCCTGCCCATAGGCATACAGCGCAATCTGACGGGCCGTCTGATGCAGCTGCGCTTCTTTTGAGGAATACGACCAAAATACCAGAAACAGCGATAAAAGATTGGCAACTGCAAACAGGAAAACCGGCAGTACAACTGCTGCCTCCACCGTCATGCCAGCCGGAAGCGCCCGGCGAGATGCCTTTTTTCGCCCCGGACAGATCCACCTGCGTATCCATCCGGCAATTCGGTCTTTGGGCTTCCGGGAATTGAGAGCATGTTGTCCGTATTTTATACTGCTGTCCTGGAGAGAAAACAGCAGCGCATTCGATAATAGGTTTCTCCAAAAAGGCATCCGGCCCGACCCTCCCCTCTTAATCGCTTATTCATACTCGTACCGCCTTGTGATTTCATAGCTTCCGGTATAGCCGCTGACTACCCGGATACATGCCTGCATCCCGTCGATCAGGCCATCCAGCCGAAAATTGCTGTTTCCCGGCGTCTGCCGGATATCGCTCTCCATCACATCCATCAGTCCTGCAATCGCCTTTTTTGCACCATGACATACCAGCAGCGCGCCGAGATAATCCTGATAGCTCATCCCGTCCGCAGATGAACGATAGGAATCCAGATGGCTTCTGTAGGTCAGCAGCTGAGAAAACGGCGTATTCCAGCTTTCCTCGCTTTTGACAAGCGGAATCTTATCCCCCCGCAGCAAAATTCGGACATCCTTGACACTTTCCGCGTATGCCCAGGCAAATAAAATCACGGTGGCCGCAAGATCTTTTATCTCAGGCAAGCCAAGCAGTATGGCAATAACGCCCGCTGCGGTTTCCGCCTCCGCTTTTAAGCTGCTTCCAAATAGAAAGGCTGCGTTCACAGCTTCCCGAAGCAACAAAATCTCCTGCAGCGTCTTTTTCAGATTTTCCCGATCCTGCGTCTGCTGCTGCAAAATATATTCCACCTCGTAAGCGAGCGCGCTGTTTTCTTTCTCCTGCCCGAAGCTGCCGCATTTTTTCAGGATATAAGCATACAAAAGCCCCTGATCGACCAGGCTGTTTGCAGCTTCCTTTCCATCCGACAAACCGGTTCCACTGTTTAAATGCCGCACAGACGGTCTGCCCGCCCCGGAAAGACACGCACTGGAAAGCTGCATTCCCTGCGCCGCTGCTCCCAGAATCCCCTCGCTGCGCGTCGCCCGCACCGCATCCGACGGTGTTTCCGGAATTTCTCCATCCCAGTCTTTATCCTGAAGCTTTTTCCGGCGAAAAATCTCTTCTTTCAGCGATTCCTCGGCAGCATCCCACTCTGCTTCCAGATCGCGTCCCTGCAAATCTTCCAGCTGGTTTCCCTGCTCCAGCAACGTTTCCGCCAAAGAAAGCCCGGAAATATCCTTCATATACTGGACGATATGATACTGCAGCACCGTCCCGCCATCGTCAGTTGCAACACCTGCCTGCAAAAGCTCCACATCTTCTGTCGAAAGCCCCAGCAGGTCTTTTGCCCCTGCTGTTGGAAATTCCTCCTGTGGACGCAGATTCCGCTCCATATAACGGAAAATATGTTCTTCCGTCCGATGATAGGATGGATCGCCGGTCTGATACGCCGTATCGATAAAAAACAGGTCATACTGATCCAACATTTCCCGATGATATTCCGCCAGCGCAGAATCCAACGCCATATCCGCACAGCACTCTATGTACATTCGAATCGTGGAGATTCTGACCGCCGTCAGGACGGCCAGAATCAGCGAAAGCAAAATGCCCATAACAAGTGCAAGATACACCGTCATATAGCCAGGCGTACTCTGCTTTCTCTCGCTCCAGGGCTTATCTGCACAGGATACAGCACGATGCACGTCTGCGTACTTTTCTGCTTTCTGCCTCATATCTTCCCTGCCTGGGACGTGATTTTGCCAAAAATATTCGTCACGAGCTCGGTAATTCTGTCTTTGAAAATCAGCACAAGTCCAGTTGCGACTAAAATCAATAACACGACTTCCACAGTTCCGACTCCATCTTCATTTCTGAGCACTTCATACACTCTTCTCTGCAACTTCCATACTCCATTCACTGCACGGTTTTTCCAATACATCAGCATATTTGTTCCTCCTCGTCTTCCTGTCATTTATCGTTTCTTACTGCGCGTTCGATGCAACATTTCCCAGGCCCGTCACAGTCCTCCGAAGGAGAGCCACGCCGGTACCAGAATCAGAATCATCACCACACTCAGCATCAGCAGCATCGGAAATAACAATTTTGTCTGCGCTTCCTCTGCTTTTCTCCGCGCGGCAGCTTTCTGTTCCTCGAACGCATTCTCTGCCTCCTGTCCGAGTGCAGTGATCAGTTCGCCTGTTCCCCTGCGGATGTTCTGGGCCAGCAATGCCGCGCACTTTTTATATTGCGGCAGACGGGTGCGTTTTCCAAAACGTTCCAGCGCTTCGGTCTGCGTCATTCCGCTTTCCATTTCCCGAAATGTCCGGCGCACCTCTTCGTAAACAACACCATTCTTTTCTTTGGAAAGTCTCGCAAAAATCTGTCGGATCGGCATTCCAGTCTGCGCAAGCAGCGTCAACCGCGCTAAAAAGGACGGATAGGCCAATGCGAGCTCTTCCTGCCTCGCTTCCCCTTCTTTTTCCAAATCGTGATCATATGCAAACGAAATCAAACCTGTCCCTGCTATCGTCAGACATAAAATCCACAGCCCATATGGTTCCTGATGCAGCCGCCATTTTACAGGCTGCTCTTCCAGTGTTTCCGGCAGCGCTGCCGACGCTTGCTGCAGACTGCGCTCTGCTTCCAGCTGCCGTCCTGTTTCGCGCATCAGTCGATCTGCCAGGCTGTCTCCCTTTGGCACAATCCGCACTGCAAAGGAACATTCCCGCTCCTTCTCAACACACTGCAGTCGGACGCTCAGCACTACCAGCTCTCCGCCTTCCTCCACCCACTGTTTCCGAATCTGTCCGGAAGCATCCATCAGGTCATAGCAGTCACTCTGCCAGCTTCCCGTCACCAGCCCGCCGCAGAATCTCTCCGGCAAGTCCAGATCGTCTTCCACGCTGTCTGGGTTGGGAATTGCCGCTACCCAGCGCTCCAGCTCTACCTGTGCCTGATCCAGAAGCGCTGATGCCTCTTCTTCTGACAGCTCCTGCTCCGGCACCGATACCGAAATCCTCCGCAGCTTTTCGTCTCCGACCTCAGCATCCAGTACATACGTCCGGTCTCCTTCCCCGCTGTCCGGGCGAAGCAGTTCTGTCAATGGCTCTAAACCTCCTGTCGTCAAAAAAATCTGACAGAGCAGCGCCATCGCCAGCCCGGCGGACAGGATCGCCAGCAGGCGCTCTGTCTTTCGAACCTGAAATTCCCAATATTTGAGAGCGCCTGTTTCCCGCCCCCAGATCCGGCACAAAATTTCCTGTCCCTGCCTGTTTCCCGTTTTCCTGCCGCCTCGGTTTCGTTCCATTTTTTTCTGCAACACTACCAGCCGCAGCGCACACGAATGAAACAGTCCAACCTTTTTTCCTTTTTTCTGTTTCCACATGTCCTCTATCACGCCCGAATATCCATAATTTTCTCCGCCAGCACGCACGACGCCAGATACAGCCCGAGGCAGACCGTCATAATCGCGATTCCTGCCGGGTTATGATACAGTCCGTCAAAGAATCCCTTCGACGACACCTGCATGTAGCCGTAAAGTAAAAACGGAATCAGCATCATCACCTTCTGCTCATATTTTCTCGACGCCAGCATCGTCGCAATATCCCGCTGCGTTTCCATCCGCTGTCCCGTCAGGTCTGCCGTTCTCTGAATCATCTCCTTTAAGTTGCCGCCCAGATGCCGCGCTGTTGCAAACACCTCTGTAAAATCCCGGATTTCTTCGATGCCGCTGCGCCTGCCAAAATCCAGAAGCATCTGCTCCAGCGCCACCCGGTTTGTCAATCCCTTACGAATCAGTGCAAGCTCCTGTCCCATCTCGCTATTTTGTCCGTAAAGGACGCCGATTTCGCGTTCCACATCCAGGAACGCATTTTCTATGGAGCTCCCTGCCTGGATACCTGCCGTCACCATCAGGATGGTATCCTTAAATTGCAGGGAAAGTCTTTCCTTTCTTTTTTGAATTCTGTTCTTTTTGTCGCGTCCGTATAAAACCTTCCATACTGCCGGAAACGCCAGCATTCCAAGCCATGACCGGTAGAACATCCCTGTAAAAGCGCCTGTTGCAAAAAATGCTTTGAAAAAGCAGAGCAAATATTCCTGCCAGGAAAACCGGTATTTGGAATAGTCTGTTTTATTCTCAGCCAAATCCCGCCGCTTCCAGCTTTTCCACATGACAAAGTTCTCCTTTCTTTTCCAGTTTGCCGCTGACCTTTTCCCGCGTACTGTTTTCGTCCTCTTCAAAGGCATACAGCGTCCTGGTCGTAATCTCCCCTTCCGAAAATCCTGTAATTTCTGCGATTTCCAGTACCTTTCTGGTTTTGTCCCGCATCCTTCCAAGATGCACTAAAATATCAATTCCCGATGCGATCTGTCTTCGTATGGCAGACAATGGAATGTCCATTCCCATCAGGAGCATGGTCTCCATCCGAAGCAGCATGTCCCGCGCTGTGTTTCCGTGCCCGGTCGACATACTCCCGGCGTGCCCGGAATTGTAGGCAGTCAGCAGCTCACAGATCTCTGCACCGCGAACTTCTCCGACGATAATCCGATCCGGCCGCATTCTTAAACTGCTGCGGATCAGATCCCGCACGGAAATCGTTCTGCATCCCTCCATGTTGGCGTTTCTGGTTTCGAGAGAAACCAGATTTTGCGCATATTTTAACTGCAGCTCTGCGCTGTCCTCGATCGTCACGATTCGTTCCTCCGGCGGAATCGCCTGCGACAGCGCATTTAGAAACGTCGTCTTTCCGCTCCCCGTACCCCCGCTGATAAAAATGTTGTACCGGCACTTTACCAACAGTTCGAGAAAGCTTTTGCATTCTTCTGTAATCGACCCAAGCGCCACCAGCCTGTCCAGCGTCATTCCCTCTTCCGGAAACCGCCTGATTGTCATCGCAGGACCGTTTAACGCAACCGGAGAAAGCACGACGTTTACCCGTGAACCATCGGAAAGCCTTGCATCCAGAATCGGAGACGCCTCATTGACAACCCGGTTGCAGCCCGCCGCGATCTGCTGAATCACATCCAACAGCCGTGCAGGACTTTCAAACCGTCCCTGCCACTGCGTAAGCCTGCCGTCCTTTTCGATAAAAATCCGATCCGGCCCATTGACCATGATCTCCGTAATCCGCTTGTCCTCCAGAAGCTCCTGCAGTACATCGAAACCCCGAATCGCCGCAAACAGCTCTCTGCCGAGCTTTCTTCGCTCTACCACGTCCAGCCTGCCGATACAGTCGCTTCTGCAGAGCCTTTCATCTATCAGCCGTCGTACCTGCCCATCCGAAAAATCCAGTCCGCAGTCCAGCTTCTGCAGAATTTCCTGCTTCACCTGCACGCGGAACTGTTCATACACCGCCCTGCTCATCTGCATCCAACACTTTCTTCGTATATTCCGCCAGCTCCCCGGACGACAGATTTCCGATGTCCTTGGGCAGCTGGCAGAAAAATGGCAATTTTAACTTTTTCGAGCGCTCCCAGACGTCCGAATAATCCGTCCGTTCCAGCGTCTCCCGATACTGCGCAAGCTTCGCGGCGGCAAAGCCGTCCTCCCGTACGATCGTGTAAATCCTCGTACAACGCCGCAGGACATCAAATAATCCCTGCACCCCATCCGACAGATCCAATAGAATGACGTCATATTGCCCGTCATCCAATAAATCCAGCAGACGCCGCCATTCCTCTCTGGCAATTCCGTACAGATCGTACCCGCATGACGCCGGAAGAATGAAATCCATTCCGTTGATGCACTCCGCTGCCTGATACAGTCTGCCTAAAAACTGCTCCTTAGACTCCTGCAAATAGTACAGCAAACTTGCAAACTCTGTGTTATCCGCCTGTTTTCCAAGCATCTCGGTCAGCCCTGCACAGCACTCAAAATTCAGATACAGCACCCTCTTATTTGCCGCCAGAAGCTGTCCCATCGTCAGCGCAAGCGTTGTCTGCAGGCTGCGTCCTACCGGCGTATAAAATCCGTACACGCAAGCCTTCCCTACCGTCTGCAAAAATGGCAATTTCTCTGTTTGCATCGCCGTCTCCGTGACTTTTTTGGCAATCCGGAGCACACTGCTGTACTTGCTCACGCACGGAAGCTCCTGTACCGGGCTGTTTTCTTCCTCCTGCAGCAAAATGACATGCCGTACCCAGTCCTTCATCTCTTCCCGAAAAAGCCCCTGCGCGATCAGCAAAATCTGTACCGGCTTTCGGGCGAGAGAATCCTGTAAACGCTCTGCTCCCGTAAAAGCCAACACCTCAAACGGAAAATCCTCCCGTCTGCTCAGCGCATCCATCAGCCTGCATGCATACGCCTGCTCCGGATCGCAAATCGCCAATGTCCGTCTATTCAATTGTTCGTATTCCTCCTGGTAATTTCCTAAATAACAGAATACAGAATTCAGAAAATATAAGAACCGCTAATCAGCGGTATGGACCGGGATCAGATGCCTCTGCATTGATCCCGCCTGATGGTAAGACAAAGTATAGACCGGATTTTCTGTACTGTCCAGCGCAAGATAGTACCTTAAATGTTACTTGTGACGTTTTGACAAACCTGGTATGCAATCTTTATGTATTTTTACCCCATCAAATACACCCGCACGCCGTACAACAATGCAACACCCGGTAGTCCGAGAAATCCAGACGTCAACGCACTCAGCGCATTGATTCCGACGCACGCATCCAGTCCTTTTTCCTGCAGATATCCGTTTATCAGAAAAATGGCGATCATTCCAAAAACCAGCCGCAGCATAAAATTCAGCGCAAGCTCCGCTCCCTTTTTCATAAGCCCTCCCGCCCGGACTTCGTTGATCTATATATATTCCTGCCTGTCACGCAGATATTCGTATCATACGATGGAAACAACCGCAGATATTTTTTCTCCCTGCCCGGATATTCATTGTCCGGATGTATATTTCTTCCAGTTTTTCTCTATACTGTAACAAACTCCCCTGCCAAAGCTGTCAGAATACCGGGGATTTCGAACGTTACCACTTTATCTGTCCGGGAGGAACACACATGAAAGTTTCTTTTCGCATCGGCGGCAGACCGTCCGCTGAGCTTGCCTCAAAAACGCCCGAAGAAGCCTTGAGAAACAATCTGCAGCTCGCCAAATGGGAGCTGGACAATGCCTATGCCGGGTTCGAATACGCGACCGATCCCGATCTGATCGACTGCTACATTTTTCAGCTCAATGCCGCCATGAAACGTTACCGTTATCTCCTCAATCAGTGGAACGGACTTGATAAAGTCTCTGCAGGAGACGTGTAATTTGGCGCATAAGATCCTTCCTGACCGTATTTTTCACACGATACAAAAGTGGAAAACAGGAGCAAACAAAAGGGCCTCTTTTCCGATGCGCTTTCTGTAAAAAAGAATCCTGCGAAGCAGGATTCTCCGCCTGCGGCGGGTCGCGCAAGCGACATTCTTCCATTCCGCCGCAGTGCGTGCGATCCGTGCGAAGCGTTTTTATTTTATAGGACGCATTTTCCTATGAAACAATAGAATGCACGCTCTGCGAGCATTCTATTGTCATGAATAAAAAAGGACCCTGGATTCCCCTTGGAACCCTTGGTCCTTTTCTCTCTCTAACAATATCCGCAATGCGTATATTCTATTGGTTGCGGCATCAGAATACCCGCACAACACATTTCTCAGAATGCAAATACCAGTGCGCCATATGCAGGCAGGTCAAAGGTGATCCGGTACGGCTTGTAGTCGCTGGGCTCTGCAGTTGCTGTATAATCGGTTTTCAGTTCTTCTCCGCTGCCGCCAAAGCGTTTTTCCGCGCTGTTTAACACCAGCTTATATTTCTTCTTTTCCGGTACCCCAACGCAGTAATCCTTACGCTCTACCGGCGTCATATTCAATACAAAAAGCAATCTCTTTGTCTTTTCTCCACTGGTTTTACGAATAAAGCTGTAAGTGCTGCGATCTGCATCATCCGCATTGATCCACTCAAAACCGTCCCAGCTGTTGTCGATCTCATACATACAGGGATATTTTCGATAAAGCTTTAAAAGCTCTGCCACGTAATCCTGCAGTCCTTGATTCAGCTCATTTTGCAGCAGGAACCAGTCCAGCTCACGGGCCTCACTCCATTCGCGCTCCTGTCCGAACTCCTGTCCCATGAACAAAAGCTTTTTGCCGGAATGCCCGAGCATATAAGTATAGCCGACGCGCAGGTTTGCGTACTTGTCCACCTTGTAGCCGGGCATTTTGTTGACCATCGAGCATTTCAGATGTACGACCTCATCGTGAGACAGAGGTAAAATATAATCCTCCGCATCGTTATAAGACATCGCAAAGGTCAGCGCATGATGATCATTCTTCCTAAAATAAGGATCCAGCTTCATATATTCACAGAAATCGTGCATCCAGCCCATATTCCACTTAAACGTAAATCCAAGGCTGTCACTGCCGATTTTTCCGGTCACGTTCGGCCACGCCGTAGACTCTTCTGCGATCGTCATGATACCCGGATAAGTTCCACGGATCACGGAATTGAAATGCTTGAAAAATTCGATCGCATCCAGGTTTGTATTGCCGCCGTAACGGTTCTGCACCCATTCTCCATCTTTTCTGCCATAATCCAGATACAACATAGAGGCAACCGCATCCACACGCAGTCCGTCTACATGGAATTCCTTAATCCAGTACAGGGCATTTGTGATCAGGAAGCCCTTAACCTCGCTCTTGGCATAGTTGAATACTTTAGTTCCCCACTCAGGATGCTCGCCCATTCTGGGATCGGGATATTCAAACAGCGCCTCACCGTCAAAATCTGCCAGACCGTGGGCGTCCTTTGGAAAATGGGCGGGTACCCAGTCCAAAATGACACCGATCTTATTGCGGTGCAGCTTATTGACCAGATATGCAAAATCCTCCGGCGTTCCGTAACGAGAGGTCGGTGCATAATAGCCGGTTACCTGATAGCCCCAGGAGCCGTCAAACGGATGCTCCGCGATTCCCATCAGCTCGATGTGGGTATATTTCAGCTTTTTCAGATATTCTACGATACGATCCGCAAATTCTCTGTAATTATAAAATCCATCCTCCGTTTCCGGATGCTTCATCCAGGAACCGATGTGACACTCATAAATTGCAACCGGCGCTTTTTCCGGATCCTGCGCGTTTCTTTCTTCAATCCACTTGCTGTCCGACCATTTAAAATTGGAAATATCTGTCGTAACAGAAGCAGTTCCCGGACGTACCTCCCCCTGGTTTGCAAACGGGTCTGCCTTGTACAGCTTTCTGCCGTCCGGCGTGATAATCAGAAATTTGTAAAGCTCTCCCAGACCAACGTCCGGAATAAACGTCTTATAAATTCCGCCGGGGCCCAGCTTTTCCATCTGGTTTGCAGTCTCATTCCAGCTGTTAAACGTTCCAATCACAAAAACGCTGGCTGCGTGCGGTGCCCAGACGGCAAAGCTCATTCCTTTCTTCCCGTCTTCTACAGACTGATGTGCGCCCAGCTTTTTGTAAATATCGTAATGCGTCCCCTGAGCAAACAGATACTGGTCGGCCTCCGAAATGTATACCGTTTCCGGCACTTTCGCCGCTTTTACTGCTTTCGCTGTCTTTGCCTTTGCCATAATAACCCCCTGTTTGGATATATTTGAAACGCTCAGATAAAGTCTTTCTCCCGCAAAATAATCATGTCATCTTCATCGTAGCGTCTCCGAAGCACAATATCTATAAAGTGTCCGATCGTCTTACGGTTTGCATGAGCAATCGCCTCATCCACGATGTCACGCACTTCCCCCACCGTAACGGCATGCGAACTGGTCTGCATATCCTCGATTCTGGTATGCAGGGCGAGCCTGCCGAGCTCGTCGATCGAATACTCCTGTGTATATGCGTACTGACAGCCGTATTTGACCAGCGTTGCGCTGTCCAGCGCCGCGATATCAAACCGCGCGGTAAAGCTTTCCATCAGTCTTCCGTTTTTCTTATATAAACGGTCGATCGCCCGTTTTTCATCCAATACAAATACAATGATGCCGGTATGTTCCTGATTCAATGCGTCTGCAAGCTTCTCACATCCCTCGTTGGAAAGCTTTCCGGCTTTCTCAATGACGAGCGCGCCGTTTGCAACCTTTTCCACAAGCGCTTTTGCATCTTTTTTATTGATCAGCTCCGCGTTCACTTTGGCAACCTTGCCGGAGAAGTTTCCGTCGGACGCCTGAATTTCGCGGATCATACATTTTGTCAGTTTCAGTGTACCGGAGCCTGGCATACCGGTAATCACAACGTTTCCGGTGTACGCAGAAAGGCTGATTTCATCCAGCGCTGCGACCAGCTGGCGCATTGCGCGTTTGGTCGGGATGAACTGGGCAAAAAGCTTGCGTTCTGCCTTTGTCATGCTGCGCACACGCTCGGCTGCCTGCTGTTGAGATACTCGCTCCTGCAGCTGCTTTTCTTCTCCGGAGGTCTCCGGCTGCGGTGTAGGTGCTTCCTGACGCGATGCTTTGGTTTCTTCTGTTGCAGGCGCTCCGATCCTTTCCGGTGCGGCCTGTTTCGCATAACGCTGTACCGGCTCTGCATCCTGCGCTTCTGTTTCTGCATTCTGCTCTGCGTAGCCCTGTGCGGCATCCGCCACCGGCGGTGCTTCCTCAATCTCTTCGAGTTCTTCCGTCTCGGTTTCTCTGGACGGATCGACAAGCGGTGCTTTTGCTGCAGTCGTCTCTACAGCAGCTCTGTCTCCTACAGGCGCTTCCTGATTTTCAGCATTTGCAGGAGCTTTCTCGTCTTCTACCGGCAGGGATTCTTCTCTCTGCAGCTGTTCCAGCACGCCGTTTCTGGAGCTTTCATCAAAATCATCAAACAGGGAACCTGTCTGCTGGAGCATCCACTGTCTGGTTTCCTGTTTTCTCTTTTCTTCATTTTCCTTTTTCAGCCGTTCCCATTCCTTGAGCACCTCTTCGATGTTCATCTGGCCGGTCGTCTGGCGTTCTATCTTAGTGTTTCCCACAACAGCCTTCCTTTCCGGCTGTCTTTCCGGGACTGCCGCAGCCTTTTCCTGTATTTCCACGCCCTGTATGTGTTCGATTTTGTCGGTTTCCATCGGCATCCAGGGAGTCTCCACCACCGCCGGATGGATTTCCTGCATTCCGGCATCCGCAGGATCTGTCACCGCAGGAGTCTGTTCCGGCGCGGGCTGCGCCGCGAGGATGGGTGCCTCAGGCTGCGCGTTTACCGGCTCGGCAACGTAAGCGCATTCCCCGCTGGACGATGCGACAGGTAATGTCGGTTCTTCGTCAGCATACACCTGCGGTGTGCTTTGTGTAGGCTGCACGCTGACGGGCTCTGCCGCGTCCACTGCATCTGCCGCCAGCTTCGTCTCTTCCATATCGAGCTGTCCCGTTGCCTGTGCGTCCCACTGGTCAGATTCTTCAAGGACACGGGAAATGTCTTCCTGATATTCCCCATTTCCATTTTCTGCAGCGTAAACGGTCTGCTGATTTTTCATCAGGTCAGGTTCTTCTTGCTCAGGAGAAGCCGTCTTTACCTCTTCCCTGTCAACTGCAAACACGTCACGCATGCTCGCGGCAAGCGCTTCCTGTAAATTGATCGTATTATATTGTCCCATATCCATCGGTTTTACATGGATATCCAGATCTGCTTTTTCTTTGCTTTCAGCAGACCGGACTGCCTGAGTCTGTTCCTGTGCAGGCGCTTCCTGCGGTTCTTCCTCTACTGCGTTTCTGCCGCCGTACTGACTGTCGTAAAGCTGCTGCTGTGCAGGCGAAAGCGGTACATACAGGCGCTTTAACTCCATCGCCTTGAGCACATATTTGCCCTCACCGAACCAGAGGATCAGCTGATCGCACTCCTCTACACACTCCGTGGCAAGTCCGACCCTGTGATACAAAAATGCCAGCTCATATGCCCACTTTTCATTATATTCGCGTTTTTTGTACTCTTTCAAAACAGCGATCCGCTCTTCCAGGCTGATATCCTGTGCCTCGTAAATTTTATACAACAGGATATACTTACTGTTATCGTTTGGCGAAAGCTGTACAAACTGCTTATAATATTCCACAGCTTCCACAACCTGGCCGGTCTTGATCGCCAGATCGCACAACGCATAGACAATCCGCCTGTTCTGCGGACTTTTTTCATTTGCCAGAAGCAGGATCTCCCTGGCGTCGTCAAATCTTCGGTTTATCTTATAAACATCGCTGATAATTCCAAGTGTGGAGGTATTACGGACCTTTTTCCAGTCGATCGTATCCGCAATCTGTGCGGACTCCTGAAAACGGCCCTTTTTGTTCAGCGTCTTGATCTCTTCAAGGCGCAGCTTATATTCGTACTTATCCAAGGTACTCACCTCATGATTTTATCTTATCGGTCAGGTATCCGCAGCTGTGTCTTCGGTACAGAATTTCAAAATATTCCGCGAACGTTCCATTTTTCCGTCTTATATTTTTTCAAAATCGGGTATATTGCCCCACTTTTTACTTTCCTAAGTTTAACATAGCGCCTATACGTTGTCAAAACAAAAGAGACCGGATTTCCACATCCGCCCTCTTTTTTTTACTCAATTTTCCACATTTTCCCCTGCATATTTTTGGTAAAACCGCTTTAAAGCTTCTTTGGGCTCCGAAAAATTTGCTCCGTCCTCCTTTTCCGGCAGCGATTCCAGCTCATCCAGACGCTCCAACATTGCCTCCACTTCCGTCGCGTTAAACTCCCCCTCCTCCGCTTCCAGCGTATACCATTGCAGCTTTTTCTGCAGAATACGTTTCTCTTCCAGTGAATTCTTCTTTTCAGACACGTTTCTGTCCTCCTTCTTTGTTGCCAGTCATACGTTGCGAACAGCTATCCTTCCAAAATCATCCCCGGATTCTTCATACCCCTGCCTGTCAGATTACTCCTCCATACAGCTTTTTAATTTTTGTCGCATTCGGAACAGCTTGACTTTTGTGTTGCTTTCCGATATTCCAATCTTTTCCCCAATCTCCGCGCAGGAAAATCCGTTTTCATAATAAAACTTCCAGATCAAAAGCTCCTGCATGGAAAAAATCTGCTCCAGAAAGGCGTTCCATTCTGCCTGTACATAATATCCTTCCTGACCGGAATCCGGCCTTCGGGCAGCTTTTTCTTCCTGCCCTGGGCCTTCTGTCTGTATTTTTCCTTGCTGCTCATACCATTTTTTCAATTTATTTTTAGCTGTCAGCAGCAAAAAACCTTTCTGATTCGGATGTCTGCGCACCTCCTGCCATTTCTGATATGCAACCAGAAACACCTCCTGTGTCACATCCTCTGCTGCCGCCAGATCTTTTTCAACCATATGACGGACATATCGGTATACAAGCCAATAACAGTTTGTATACAGTTCTTCAAAGTTATCAAACGAATTTCTCTCTCCACTCATCATGGTCCCCCTTTGTCTCGAAACAGTCGGTCTTCAGTACAGGCGTGAAATACTTCTAAGTACCTCCTCCAGGGCCTGCTCCTTTTCTCTGGGACAACCATCAAAAATTTCATCATAAACCTTGTCTGTCAGGATTTCTCCGGTCAGAAGATAAGTAGGTTCAAGGTTCATCTTTTCATAAACGGTCAGAATCCGCGGAATTGTCAGTTTGCGGTTTCCACGCTCAATCTCCCCATAATAGGTGGTTGATACTCCAAGAAGCTCTGCTGCCTGCTCCTGCGTCAGGCCCATTATCCTGCGTTGCTTTCGGAGCCGTTCACCAATTTTGACATAAACATCCTTCTCCATGATGTCCACCTCCAGAATTTAGTCTGATATTCTTATCATACCTTCTGGCTGCACAGATGAAGAGAAACTAACTGTTTGTATTTTCCAGTATTTTACAATCAGTTAGTTTGTATTTTGTCAAGATTTTACAAACTATTTGTATAGATATCGAAATGGAAAGATAAAAAGCTCGTCTTGCCGTAAAATTTATTCGTTCTGCCTTTTAAACATATCCGGGCATAAACTTTAAAAAGGACAGTCAGGCTCTTTCTTGCGCCTGCTGCCCTTTTATCTTCGTCTGATATTTTGAATCGCCGCTTTTCTGCCGCTTTTCTCAGGAAAATCAGTCTTCCTCATCGTCTACATCCGCCGCTACCGCCGATGTCACAGAGGAAACAACCGCCACAATTACTGCAAAAAGAATGATCAGCAGTCCGCCTGCCAAAAGAAAAAATGTTCCGTCCATCTTCCGTCTGTCCTCCTTTTCCTGCCTGTAAAACAATAGGATGCACGCTCTGCGAGCATTCTATTGTCATGAACTATGATGTCTGAGTCAAAAGCCCCGGCCTTAAAGCCTGCTTCACAGAGTTCTCCACCGCTGTGTCTAAACTGTTATCAGTTTACCACAAAATCAGCTCTGTGACAATCATGATGTCAGAATCACAGGTTTCGAAAACAACCTGTGGCACTCAATAAAATCTTTATAGCCAAAGGTCACGGTTCAACCTGAAATTCTGCGATCAGCTCCGTCTGGCGGTTGTTTTGGTCGTCAAAAATCCGGCATTCTTTTTTCAAACGATACTGCCCTGCCTCCAGCCGGATACCATCAGCAGCCAAATCCAGTGTTCCTTCTTTGGTTTCTCCTGCAACCGCCTGACTGCTTTCTTTTTGTGTTTCTAAAGCTGCGGCGGAATTTTCAATCATTTCCCAACCGTTTTCTGTGAAACGTTCCAGCGTATAATCTGTTCCCCAGCCGACGGTTTCTGTGTCGCTTTTATTGACAATCCGCCAGGTAATTTCCCCGGAGTTTGCCTTTGCAACCTCAAGATAAATTTCTGCGAAACAGATCTCTGTATTGTTGACCATACGTCCCTGTGCCGCATTCCGGTCAGCTGCCGCCCCCTGATTTTCGCCCGCATCCGGAGTATCAGCCGCTGCATCTTCTGCCTGCGGTGCAATTCCATCCTCCTCACTCAGCTCTGCCATATCATAGGCCGCCATCTCCGGTCCGGGTTCTTCCGAATGCAGCCGCCACTGTGCAATTCCGGCTGCTCCAATGCAGATAACGAGAGCAGCGGCTGCCGCCACTGTGCGCCGCTGTCGGTAAAAAAACAATTTTCCCTTTTTGGGCATCGCTGCTTTATTTTCATCCGAAGTCCCTGCGCTTTCCTGATGCATCGGTTCCAGCGCCTCCGCAATATATCGCTCATCGATCTGTCCCATGGCGTCGAAAAGCTTTTCATTCTTTTTCACAGTGCAATCCCCTCCTTTTCCAGATGCATTTTCAGCTTCGCCCGCATCCGAAACAGCTGCGACTTTACCTTGCCCTCGCTGATATTCAAATTGCCTGCCAGCTCCTTAACCGGCTCTGCCCAGAAATACCGCCGGACAAATATTTTCCGGCTTTCGGCGTCCAGTGTTTCCAGAAAACGATTGATCGCTGCGGCGGTTTCCCTGCCCTCGATCTCGTCCTCTACACTTTTGCCGGATGGAATACATTCTTCCAGTTCGTCCAAAAGCGCCTGCGTCTCGCCGCTTCCGCGCTTTTGGGCATGCCCTGCCCGATATTTACTGATCGAAAGGTTTCTCACTATTTTTCCCAGAAATCCCGCCAGAAATTCCGGTTTCCCGGGGGGAATCGCGTTCCAGGTATGCAGCCAGGTATCGTTGACGCATTCCTCGCTGTCCTCTTTATCGTTTAAAATCCGGAAAGAAATGCTGCGGCAATAGCTGCCGTATTTTCTGTCCGTTTCCGAAATTGCTTCTTCCTTTCGTGCCCAGTAAAGGGCGATGATTTTATCGTCCTCCATTGTTCCTCTCCTCTTCCGCGACTGCGGCCTGCTTTTTTGCTGAATCAATTATGCTGCCTGCAGGAGTTCCGATCGTGTAAACCACGCGGGGTCGCAATTCTGCATTTCCCGGCGCAATGTACGTTCCTACTCCTTATAAACGCAGAATTTTCCTCCGACGTTTCCCTGTTCAGCCATTTTTTGAATCTGTTTTTCTCAAAAAGAATCCTGCGAAGCGTTTTTATTTCATAGGACGCATTTTCCTATGAAATAAAATTTTAGGAGAGCCATGTGACTCTCCTAATTTTCGTTCCGGCACCCTCAGATCAGTTTTGACGAAACCAGAAAAATAAACCACGCGATACATCCGATGATTCCGATCAGGGATACCAAAATCATGATTCCGGCGCGTTTTTTGCGAAACGCGCGGATCAGTCCTGCAAGCAGCAGCACAATGGATGCCGCTGCAAGCGCGATAAAGAACCATACAAACAAAAATCCGTACAATCCCACCTGATCAATCGCAAGCACAATAAACGTCACAAGCATGATGAATTCCACGATATGCCAGAGCAGTCTTATTTCCTGTCCGCGTTCCTGGCGGACGCCCTGCCGGTATTCTTTTTTCTCCTGGCGGCGCTGCAGCTTCGCAGCGAGCGATTCCTCCTTCTGGCGTGCCTTCTGCGCTTCTGCCTCGGCTTTTTCCCGTGCTTTCTGTGCGGCAGCTTCAGCCTTTTGCGCTGCAGCGGCTTCTTTTTTCTGACGCCGCAGTTCTTTGCCAGAAAGCGGTTTGTCAGGCTGTAGCGGCACCACGGCTGACGACTGCGCATCAGCTGCCTGATCGCCTGACGACTGCAGATCAGCCGCCTGATCGCCTGACGACTGCAGATCAACCGCCTGATCGCCTGTGGGTTCTGCAGAATTCTCTACGTTATTCTTCTCTTCTTCCATCATCCGGATTCCTCCCCGCTTTTTCTTCCGCGATTTTTTCCAGCGTCTTTTCTACTGCCAGCCTCTGAATTTCCTCCAAAATCGGAAAGCCCTTGACGCTTTCCGCTGCATAGGTCTGCTGCAGCTCATATTCCAGCGGCAGCCAGGTGCTGATGTCGCTTTCGTTATGGGCGATCACAGCTTCCAGCTTATCCAGCGCTTTGTAAACCTTCGCTTCCTCTGTCTTGAGCGCATTCATCTCTGCAAAAAGCACTTTCGCCTCTTCACCGGTTTTGCCCGGAAGCATCGAAAGCAGTCCGTCCACGGCTTTTCGCTCCACGTTACGATCCTGTTCCTTTTTTTCAAATGCAGGGATATCGCCCGTTACCGCTTCTCCGAGATCGTGTAGCAGACACATATGGATTACCTTTTCCATATCGACATCCGGCAATTCCTCTTTCAACAGCCACGCCATCAGAGAAACTCTCCAGCAATGTCCCGCGACCGTTTCCCGCACGCCTTCCGGTGTAATGCAATGCCGCGGCACCGATTTTAACTTTCCGGCTTTTTCCAAAAACTCAATCAGCCATTCTGCCTGTGGTCGTTCCATACTGTTTCCGCCTTTTCTTCAGTTTACATAATACTGTGACCGTGCGTCGTATTACCGTCAGTATAGCGCCATTTCCCGGTTTCGTAAAGCTGGGAAATGAGTTGACAGGAAGGATAAACGCACCATAAGATAGAATAAAATAGTCGCGCCTTTCTAATAAAACTTCAGGAACTGATTCTTTAAGGAGAACCTCTTATGAATTATGAAGGAATTTTGGAATTTCACGGAACCTGGCGCAGCTACCAGGCGCGGGTTCTGCAAAATGTCAGCCGCTATCTGTCCGACGACAAAATTCACATCGTCGCCGCGCCCGGTTCCGGCAAAACGACCCTCGGCATCGAACTGATCAAACGCCTGAATGCGAACACGCTCATTTTGGCACCCTCCATCACGATTCGGGAACAGTGGGCAGCAAGGATTCAGGAAGCCTTTTTATGCGACGGATACGCACTGGAGGATTACGTCTCCCTGAGCCTGAAGCAGCCGAAGGCCATTACGGTCGCAACCTATCAGGCGCTTCACAGTGCAATGACCCGTTTTTGCGGCACGGAAACGCCCGGCGAGGATACCGCCCCGACCGACAGCGAAGAAGTCGATTATTCTGACTTTGACTTAGTTCGAACCATGAAAAATGCCAACATCGAACTGCTTTGCCTCGACGAATGCCATCATCTGCGCAGCGAATGGTGGAAATCCCTCGAAGCCTTCCAATCGCAGCTTTCTTCTCTGAGAACCATTTCCCTGACCGCTACCCCGCCCTATGATTCCACGCCTGCGATGTGGACGCGCTACATGAATATGTGCGGAGATATCGATGAGGAAATCACGATTCCGGAGCTGGTAAAAGAGGGAAGTCTCTGCCCGCATCAGGATTATGTCTATTTCAATTATCCGACCACAGCGGAAACAAAAGAAATTCAAAATTTTGAAGAGCGCAGCAGTCAGATGCTGCAAAGCCTGATGCAGGATTCCCAGCTGCTCACTGTGATTGAGACACACAAAGGTTTAAACGGTCAGATTTCGGATGACCTTCTTCTCGATGACCCGGAATATCTCGAGGCAATTTTGATTTATCTGCAGAGCAAAAATGCAGCATTCCCTGCGCGTCTGCAACGGCTGCTCGGGACAAAAAAGCTGCCCGCCATGGGCGCGAAGTGGATGGAACGGCTTTTGCAGGGCTTTTTATACGATGACAACGATTCCTATCTATGTGATAAGGTTTACCGGGAAATGCTGATCGACCAGCTAAAATCCCAGGGTCTGATCGAAAAGAAAAAAGTCATCCTGACCAAAAGTGCAGCAGTCGAAAAGCTGCTGACCAATTCCCTCGGCAAAGCAAACAGCATCCGGGATATCGTATTTTCGGAGTACGATTCGATGGGCAGCTCCCTGCGCCTTTTGATTCTGACCGATTATATCCGAAAAGAATATGAAAAAGCAATCGGCAATCCCGAAGCGACGATCGCGTCCCTCGGCGTTCTTCCCTTTTTTGAAATGCTCCGCAGGGAAAATGAAAAAAAGCATAAAACAATCCGGTTAGGCGTTCTGTGCGGAAGCGTCGTCATCATACCGGCAGAGGCAAAAGAAGCGCTGCTGCAGCAGACCGACGCCAAAATCAAACTCACGTTTTCCGCTATCGGCAGCCTTTCGGAAAACGACTACTTAAAAGTGACCGCCACGGGGGACGCGCGCGCCCTCACTGCAGCCGTTACTGCCATTTTTGCACAGGGCGCAATGCAGGTTCTGATCGGCACGAAATCCCTGCTCGGAGAAGGCTGGGATTCTCCCTGCATCAATTCCCTGATTCTGGCAAGCTTTGTCGGCTCCTTTATGCTCAGCAATCAGATGCGCGGCCGCGCTATCCGCGTCTGGAAAGAAGACCCGAACAAGACGAGCAATATCTGGCATCTCGTCTGCCTAAAGCCCCGGAAAGAAGTCCAGCAAAGCCCCGAAGACAGAATCAGCGAGGATTACATGCTGCTCTGTCGGCGCATGGAGCAATTTCTCGGACTGCATTATACGGAAGATACCATCGAAAACGGCATCGACCGCCTTTCCATCATCCGCCCTCCTTTTACTAAAAGCAACGCAGCTTCCATGAACCGGAAAATGCTCGCCCTTTCCCAAAAGCGCAGCGAGCTAAAAGACCGCTGGATGCGTTCTCTCGCCGTGTACGACAAAATGGAAGTTGTCAATACCAATGAAATTCCGGATAAATATGTGACCTCTGTCCTGTTCTGGGATGCGCTCCGGGCGCTGCTTCTGACCTCTGCCCTGCTTTTGATCGGTCTGATTTTCGCTCTGGGAACCGGTTTTGCTTCGCGTTCCGCAGTCTCCGGCGTCATCGGATTTTTTATGGCTCTGTATACAGGCGGCGTCCTGATCGCAGCCTTTCCAAAGCTTTTCATGCTCGGAAGCCCGCTGCGCCGCCTCAAAGCATTCGGAAATGGCATTTTGAAAGCATTGGAGACACAAAACCTTTTAGAAGAGCCGCACTGCAAAGTCGTATCTGGTACTTCTGGTTCTGATCATCATGTTATTTTTCTTTCTGGAGGAAGCGGACGCGATAAGGCCTTATTCGCGCAGTGTGTCAACGATTTTTTCGATGCGGTCGATAACCAGCGCTACCTTCTGGTAAGTCCCAAACGCTTCCGCGGGCTGAACGGATTTTACGTTGTCCCGGAATGTTTTTCCAAGCGCAAGGAGGACGCGCAGCTTTTCGCTAAATGTATGAAGCCGTATATCGGAGCCTATGATGTTGTGTATACAAGAAATGAAAAAGGACGCGCCATTTTGCTGGAAGGAAAAATCAAAGCGCTTGCAAACCGTGAAGAACGCTGCATCCGCCGGAAAAAGCTGAACGGATGATTCTGCAGGGAATCTACGTTACGGCCGGATGCTGTAAAAATGGTTACAGTTCACTCGCGCCATTCGCAAAACCGCGTCTTCGACGCTCTCCGCTGCTTCGCAGCTCATTTTTACTTACAAAAAGGTACGAGTGAACTGTAACGAAAAATGTTTTTTTTACCATACAAGAAAGCCTGTCTCCTTGCGGCTTTTCGGGACGCATGTTACAATATTACCATTATTAAACGCAGAAAATACAGGAACCTGTGGGTTCCAAAAAGGAGGAACTGCAAATCCCATGATTTCATCAGATCAAATTGCAAAAAACTATGATATTGCCGGCGTCCGCAAGGCCAACCTTCCCGGTCTGCACATGCTGCTGCTTGGCTTCTTCGCCGGCATGTTTATCGCACTGGCAGGTGCCGCAGCATCTGTTGCTTCCGCAGACATCACCAATCCGTCCGCAGCCCGGATCGTATCCGCCCTCGTTTTCCCGGCAGGACTTGCGATGGTTATCTGCAACGGCAGTGAGCTGTTCACCGGTAACTGCCTTATGGTCATTTCCCTGCTCGACCATAAGATCACCTTTAAGGCACTTATGAAAAACTACCTGTTTGTTTATCTCGGCAACCTGATCGGTTCCCTGTTTGTGTCCGTTCTGTTCGTATACGGACATATTCCCGGGCTGTATGACGGACTGCTCGCACAAAACATGGTAAATACCGCTGTCACAAAGGTTTCCCTGAGCTTTTCAGAGGTCTTTTTCCGCGGTATCCTGTGTAACGTTATGGTCTGCGTAGCTGTCTGGATGGGTATGAGCGCAACCCACGTTTCCGGCAAAATTCTCGCCGTATACCCTCCGATCTCTGCATTCGTTCTCTGCGGCTTCGAGCACTGTGTTGCTAACATGTTCTACATTCCTGCAGGCATGATGACAGCATCCGCATACGGCATCGCTGCAGAGGGCTTAAATATCGGAACCTTTATCCTCAACAATCTGATCCCTGCCACCATCGGCAATATCTTCGGCGGTGTCATCGTTGTCGGCTGCCTGTACTGGTATCTGTTCCTTCGCGAGAAAAACTAAGCTCCCTTTTCTTAAAAAAGAATCCTGCTCTACAGGATTCTCCGCCTGCGGCGGGTCGCGTAAGCGACATTCTACCATTCCGCCGCAGTGCGATCCTTGCGGAGCGTTTTTCTTTCATAGGACGCATTTTCCTATGCTGCTTTTTACCTGGATCCGGCTTCGAGTAAAGCCTCTTTTAATTCTGTTTCAATCTTGGCAAGCTCCTCCGAAGCCTCCGCACGTCTTTGTGCACCTTCCTGATGAATCTTAACCACCTCGTTAATGGAAGTAATGATATCTGCATTCACTTTTCTTATGGTATCCACGTCTACAATGCTGCGCTCAGAAGCCTGTGCAGCATCGATCGCACCCTGCTTCAAGGTCTCTGCATTTCTCCGGAACATTTCATTGGTCATTTCATCTAAAGCACTCTGCGCATTTAAAGCCCTTGTCGTATGCTCAATTCCAAGCGCCAACACCATCTGATTTCTCCAGAGCGGAATGGTATTCAGAATATCCGAACGGAGCTTGTCTACAACCTCCTGATCCGCGGTTTGCAAAAGCCGAATCTGCGGTGCCATCTGGACCGACAAAAGCCTTGTCATTTCCAGATCAGAAAGCCTCTTTTCAAAACGCCGGCAGGAATCTGCATAATCATTATAAATCTGGGCATTCATCTGATCTTTGGATGTAGATGCCTTTTCCTGCAATTCTACTAATTTCGTCTTTCTGGCCTGCTCCAATGCCTTTTTTCCGGCAATAATGTACATGGTCAGTTCCTTGTAAAATTCCAGGTTCATATCATACATCTGATCGAATACAAAAACATCCTTTGTCAGCTGCTGCTGATGCCTCTGCAAATCTTTCTCAATCTTTTTAATATTGGTTTCTGCACTTTCGTAATTGGCGATCAGGAAAGTGACTTTTTGTTTTCCCTTTTTAAACAACCCCAAGGTTGATCTTGTCTACATATTCCATTAATTCTAACGCAGATTTTTTACCAATATATTCGTATAGTGTCCCACCAAAATCATTGGTGATATTATATTTACCATCTGAAAATGCGCCTGCGCCTCCAAAACCACTCATAATAGAACAGTTTTTACAATGAATACAGGATTTCACTTTGTCACCATCAATCGGACAGTGGCGTTTTGTTAATTCATTTCCCATTTCAAAAACAGCAATTTTTAAATCCGGTCTTTTCTCTAATAATTCGTACGCAGTAAATATTCCTCCCGGTCCTGCACCTACAATTACAACATCGTACATTATGTTTCCTCCCATACAATATTCCTTCACAAAAAAAGGTTGACTACGTAACATGTAGTCAACCAGTTTGGCGGTTGGTAGAAACGTCTGCCCATTTTGCAGACTTATACTCGAGTCATTATACCTGAAATAGCATTCTAATGCAAGAGAATAAACTTTTTTATTTACAGATGACCGGCTGTCCAGTCGGTATTAAGATTTTTCGTTATCGGGTCGCAAAACTTCGCCGGGTATCCCCATTTTATCATAATGCCATAGTTCCAGGCTCTTAGGTGACTCCCCACTACCATGATGGCGGTGAGGCGTTCTTTTGCGTGTTTTCTATAACTTTTTATTTCAAGAGCTGCTTTAGATCTTCCTCCGGCGTGGAGATAGGTGTAATGCCGAAATTCTCCACGAGATAACTCAGCACATTGGGCGATACAAAAGCCGGGAGCGTCGGTCCAAGACGGATATTCTTAATTCCTAAATACAGCAGCGTCAGCAGGATACATACTGCCTTCTGCTCGTACCATGAGAGTACCAGAGACAGCGGCAAATCATTGACGCCACAGCCGAAGGCATCCGCCAGCGCCAGTGCGATCCTGACTGCGCCGTAGGCATCGTTGCACTGACCAACGTCCATAAGCCGGGGCAGACCGCCGATTGTGCCGAGGTCAAGATCGTTGAAACGATATTTGCCACAGGCCAGCGTCAGCACCACGGTATCGGAAGGTGTCTGCCTGACAAACTCAGTGTAGTAGTTGCGTCCGGGACGTGCACCGTCGCAGCCACCAACCAAGAAAAAGTGACGGATTGCCCCGCTCTTTACAGCTTCAATCACCTTATCCGCCACACTCAGCACCGTGCCATGCCCAAAACCCGTCGTAACCGTACTTCCTCCGTTGATGCCGGTGAATGCTTTATCTTCTGGATAGCCGCCCAGTTCCAGCGCCTTTTCAATGACAGGTGTAAAGTCCTTCTCCTCACCGATGTGTGTCAGCGCAGGATAGGACACCATCGCCGTAGTAAATACCCGGTCAGCATAGCTTGTTTTCGGCGGCATAAGACAGTTGGTTGTGAAAAGAACAGGGGCGGGGATATCTGCAAATTCCTTCTGCTGATTCTGCCATGCCGTACCGAAGTTACCTTTCAGGTGCGAATACTTTCTCAGTTCCGGGTATCCGTGCGCAGGCAGCATCTCCCCGTGGGTATAGATGTTAATGCCCTTGCCCTCTGTTTGCTCCAGCAGCAGTTTCAGGTCGTGTAAATCGTGACCTGTAATGACGATGAAAGGTCCCTTCTCCACGGTCAGCGGAATCGTAGTCGGTTCAGGAGTGCCGTATGTTTCCGTGTTTGCCTTATCCAGCAGTTCCATGCACTTGAGATTTTTCTCGCCAACCTCCATGACGATGGGCAGCAGCTCATCCATACCCCAATCTTCTCCGATAGCAAAGAGTGCTTTTGCAAAGAAGCGGTTAACTTCTTCGTCAGTATAGCCCAATACCATGGCATGGTGCGCATAGGCAGCCATACCGCGCACACCGAAAAGGATCAGAGACTTGAGGCTGCGAATATCCTCCCCGGCATTCCACAGCAACGTCATGTCGTAATCATCGTTGCGACCGCAGCGAGATGCGCAGCCGGAGCAATTGGGAACCAGCCGTTCTTTTTCGGCGTGTACCCGGTCAATCATTTCCCGTATCGTTTTTTCGTTAAAGTTCACATTGGTGACAGTGGTAAACAGCCCTTCCATCATCAGCCGCCAGGTATCCGATGTTGCCTGCGTACCGCCGTCCGTTGACCGAGCCAGCCCGATGAGAGCCCCAGTCAGTTCATCCTGAAGATGCGCCACATCGGAAGTCTTACCGCAGACACCGGCTTTTCCTGTACAGCCGGTACAACCCGCTGTTTGTTCGCACTGATAGCAGAACATTTCGTTATCCATAATTGGTCTCCCTTTTGTTGTAAAAATATTCTTATTCTTCCTTGAGACTGCCGTTCACCGTGACCGTGACCACCTGCCACGGAATGAACTTTCCGCTTTGCTGAAGCGCCTTTTTCGTTGCCATTTCCAATCCGCCGCAGCAAGGCACTTCCATACGCACAACGGTCACGCTTCTGATGTCGTTGTTTCTGATGATCTCCGTCAGCTTTTCGGAATAATCCACGCTGTCCAGCTTGGGACATCCTACGAGGGTGATATGCCCTCTGATGAACCGCTCGTGAAATGCGGCGTAGGCGTAAGCCGTGCAGTCGGCGGCAATCAGCAGTTTTGCACCGTCAAAATAGGGTGCGTTAACCGGAACGAGCTTGATCTGGACAGGCCACTGTGAAAGCCTGCTAACCGGCTCTGTGTGCGGCGCTTCTTCGCAGGCACATTCCGTGTGCTCAATCTTCCTCGAATGGCTCCCCGGACAGCCACAGGGCAGTTTCATACCTTGCTTCTGCATCTTCTCTTGCTTATTCACCAGCACCGCCTGCTCATCATAGGCTGCCGCCTCACGTTCCACAAAGGTGATCGCTCCCGTAGGGCAGGTCGGCAGACAGTCTCCGAGACCATCGCAATAGTCGTCCCGCAACAGTTTTGCCTTTCCGTCCAACATGCCAATGGCTCCTTCGTGGCAGGCATCAGCGCAGGCACCGCAGCCGTTGCACTTATCCTGATCGATTTCAATGATCCGTCTCTTCATGACAGCACCTCTTTGCTTTCTTGTCTCTATCATAGTATAGTAAAATCAACAAGTCGGTTGATATTTCAACGAAAGTGGATTCTTATGAAAGATTTTTTATCCGTTATCTGTTCCTCTCAACTGTTCTCCGGTGTTACGGAAACAGAGCTTACCGCAGTTCTCGCCTGCCTTGATGCGAAAAAAACGAGCTTCCCGAAGGAAGCCTATCTTATGCATACCGGAGATACGGCGGAAGCCATAGGTTTTGTGTTGTCGGGAAACGTTCTGACAGTTCAGGAGGATATCTGGGGGAACCGTCATATTCTGTCCAATGCGGGACCGGGGCAGACATTTGCTGCCGCATTTGCCTGTGCGCCGGGTGCCGTGCTGAATGTCAGCGTGGTTGCGCAAACGCCTGTCACGGTGATGTTTCTGAATGTCAGGCGCATTCTGTCCGTGTGTACCTCTGCCTGCTCCCATCACAGCCGGATTATCCGCAATCTTTTAGGAGAGCTGGCAGATAAAAATCTGATGCTCAGCGAAAAAGTTTCTCATATGGGGCAGCGGACAACAAGAGCAAAGGTTATGTCCTATCTCTCCGCTCAAGCGCAAAAAAGCGGAGCCTATGAATTTGATATTCCTTTTTCCCGTCAGCAGCTCGCCGACTATCTCGCTGTCGAGCGCAGCGGACTGTCCGTTGAACTCTGTAAAATGCGTGATGAGGGACTGCTGGAATTCCACAAAAGCCATTTTGTGCTGAAGGTGTAAAACACCCGGTTGAAATTGCCGTGGGCATAAAAACACGGACGCTGCAACGCACAGTTCCACTTCGAAAGTCACTGACATCTTCTAGCGTTGCTGACATACTGCCATTTATTATTCCGTATTTTAGAGAACATCGTGTATCTGGAGCTGCTGCGCCGGGACTACAAAGTGACAGTCGGCAGAACCGGAGACAAGGCGATCGACTTTGTATGTGACAAGAGTGGAGAAAAACTGTATGTTCAGGTTGCCTATCTGTTGGCATCCGATGAGACCGTTCAGCGTGAGTTCGGTGCGTATAACAATATCCGCGATTTTCTGTTGGCAGAGGAATGGTAGATAGGTGATAGATAAAAAGAACGCCTTTCTAAGAGTTATTTCTCTTAGAAAAGCGTTCTCAATAAGTACAAATTGTCTATTTCTTCTTTATCATTTTCTTTTTCATCACATTATGTTCCAACCCAACCCATGCTATCTCAGCAAATATCACTATCACAAAAATAACCGTAGCCACCTGAAGCGCAACGCCATCCAGTTTTTCAATAAAATATGCCACAATTGATAACGTAATAAAAAGCGCACAACCCAAAATAATAAAATTCCTGCCATGTCTATGGTTCCATTCAGTAACACTTGTCAGCTCATCTTCGCGAGGTGGTTTTTCTCCCGTGTTTATTGCTACTGGTTTTTCAGCCCTATACTGCCTTATTCCAAGTATGATAAAAATAAGTGAAACCAATAATGAGATTACCAAATAGATCATTGTAGCAACCAATCTGCTATATCATGAATTTCAATTCCTTCATAGCTATATTTTGGATGCTTGGTTCTGGCAATAATCATTTTCGGATAAGCATCTCGGATCTGAAGCAGAGGAGAGCATTCTCTCTCAAATGTTTCCTGTCCGGAAATGTTGTCGCTGACCTGAATATAAATCTTCTCGCTGCCTCTCTGAGCAACAAAGTCGATCTCCTTTTGATAGAGCTTGCCGACATAGACATCGTATCCACGGCGAAGAAGCTCGATGCAAACGATGTTTTCATATACTCTGCCGTAATCCATATTTCTGCTTCCCAGTATTGCATATCGAATACCACTGTCACAAAGATAGAACTTTTCAGAGCTTTCAAGGTATTTCTTGCCTCGGATGTCGTATCTCTTAATATCATAAAATACAAAAGCGTTGCACAAATACTTAATGTACTTGCCGACGGTTACATGATTGGTCGGAGTCTCATTTGCTGTCAGCAGCTGACTGACCTTATTAGGAGAAGTCAGGTTGCTGATATTATCCATAAGGAATTCGCTCAGACGTTGTAAAACCAAAGTGTCCGGGAGCGCATATTTCTGCACCAAATCCCTTGTAACAATCGTTTCGTAGACCTCTTTGATATAGTTTGTTCTGTCTTTTTCGGTTCTGTAAGCGTAAGAACCTGCTAAACCGCCTTTGATAGCGTAATCATCAAAGAGTTTATCTTTATCACTAACATCATCATAATATTGGCAATATTCCTGGAAGCTGAAAGGAAACACATGAATTTCAATATAGCGTCCGGTAAACAGCGTTGCCAGATCTGCACTCAGCAGGAAAGCATTGGAGCCTGTTACATAGATGTCGTATTTTCCCTTAGAGTACAGGCTATTGATTGCCAACTCAAACTTGGGACACATCTGCACCTCGTCTACAAACAGGTAGTTCGTTTTACCTTCCTGATAATGTTCTTCCACATAGGCGTGTAAGGCATGGTATTCCTTGATTTCTTCATATGCCAAATCCATGAAGTCAATGAAGATGATATTGATATTCTCAAAGTGGCTTTTCAGATACTCAATATACGCCTGCATCAGCTTGGACTTACCGGATCGACGAATGCCCGTGATGATCTTGATGTCAGGAGTGCCGTTCAGTTCAATGATTCTATCGAGATACTTTGCTCTTATAATTGTTTTCATATCGTCACCCGCTTTCAAAAGTCGAAAATTTTTCATTTCTTGAAACCACTTCGATGTACTTATTATACTGTCTGCTAATAGTATATGCAAGAGACCGCTTTCAAAAACACAAAATATTCTGTTTTTTGAAAGCGGATACTATGTACAGGCAATTTGGATTTTTGGCACGATTTTGGGGCTGAAGAATGGTGTATCGTTTTCAAGGTTTCTGTATAGGGGTACTATGGCTCCTTACGTGTACAACTTTAGCCTATGATGAGAGATTTCTTTAGATACCGGCTGTACAGATACAGCGATTTTTTTGTTGTTCAACTGTCAAAAACAGGAATGCCGGTCAGAAACCAGGTAAGGGGTTCCATGAACGCATCGTAGTTCATTACGCTGTCCCACTGTTTACCGTCCAACCAGTCTACAGGGCTTCCGTAGTGTTCTGCCAGAATGACGGCATTCAGATTTGCTCACATGAACTGTCATCAGATTGACTGATTTTCTGTCATCAGCCAGCCCCATAGGGCTGCCGCCTGAATCCAGGCGGCAATAAGCTTTACGTTGTTATGGTTCCAAGCATTTCATGCTCTATGACGAACTTGATCATATAATCATCAATCAGGCGCTTCTGGTTTTGAAATGCATACATGTTTTCAGAATTCCAAACTGTTTTTTCGTACCGGCAGAAACCTCGTACTGCCAGTTCATCGGGAAGATAGGCAGGTCTGCATAAACCCATTTGCTGTACTTCGTATCATAGGCTTCCGGCTGCGCCAGCTCTACCAAATGCCCCACACACCGTAGTGCATGACTGCTATGTAAAAAGTTCAGAAAGGATTTTTGCAGCCTGACACAATTTTCTGTTTTATAATCTCCGTCATCGTAAAAATATCTACCTCATCTGTATATGAAATGAGGTAGATAAATAATTTATGACTTAGATTTTTACATATCCTGTAGCCGGACCTGAACCGACCTTCGCAATGTACTCACTCTTAACTAAATCTGCCAGAGTGCGTTCCACCGTGGTTTTGCTTATATCAGGGTGAGCCTCCATAATTTCTTTCTTTGTGATTTTACCAACTTTCTGATCAATCATCGCTTTAATTCTTTCGGGCTTAGAAAGAGTGCGATTCTTTAAATGTTCTACACGGCTTTCAAATTCATTATATGCTTTCAACATGATACCCAGATAATACTTAGCAAAAGGCTCATAGCTGTTCTCATTTTCATGCCATCCTGTCGAACTTGCCTGCAATGCTTCATAGTAAGTTTCCTTTGTTTTTTCAATCAACATTTCCATGCTGACATATTTTCCTACAATATATCCTGCCTTATAGTACAAAAGAAGCGACAGTAAACGGCTCATGCGTCCATTTCCGTCATTGAAAGGGTGGATACAGAGGAAATCCAGAATAAACATAGGTATCAAAAGTAATCTATCAATTTTATCAGTATTCCATGCTTCTAAAAACTGTCTGCACAATTCATCCATAGCTTCCGCAGTCTGAAAGGCAGGAACCGGAATAAACCTTGCTTTCTGGTGACCTTCTGCATCTGTTTCTGCAATTACATTATCAGCATTTTTATATTCTCCACCGGAACCGGCGTAGGAATACAAATCACGATGAAGCTGCAAAATAATATTAGGTCTTGGCACAATATACTCATAGCTTTCGTGGATTGTAGAAAGCACCTCTCGGTAACCTGAGATTTCCTGCTCAGATCGGTTTCTTGGTTCTGCCTTTTGGCTGACCAATTCTTCCAATCTCTTATCTGTTGTATAAATACCCTCAATACGGTTAGAAGCACCTGTACTTTGAATCAAAGCGACTTCAAGAAGGGTTTTCAATTCATCAATATTAGCTTCCAAAAACAGCTCTTGCTTACCTTTGTGCTCATGAATTTTTCCGATCATCTGCACAATTTCAGGAGTAAGCAACTTTTCTGGCTCTTTTATATAATCAAAAGCTCTCATGTTATCTACCTCATTTCAGAATTATCTGCCTCATTTTACTTTAAAATGACGGAGATTTCAATGGGATGAGGCAGATAAATTTTCCAGTCACTATGACTGAAATAATAGTATGCACACCTACCACACAGAATATTCAAGATGTCGCTTTCAAAAACACAAAATATTTTATTTCTTGAAAGCAGATGCTATGTAAAGGCAACCCGAAGGCTGCCCCAGGCATCAAGCCGATCCTGTTTACACAGGTTCATTATCATCTTCATCAACGGAGCTATCTGCATGAACGCACTCATAAACATCATAAGCAGCGCCATATCCATTTCGCTGTTCTGCTCGGCTTTTTCAATCAGTTCCAGATAGTCGCTGTGAACATAACCGTTCTTTTCAGGCACAGTGATCTGATACCAGTCACCCTCAACACTTTATGCAAATACATCATCCAACCTCAATTCATAATAATATTTAAATACTGCAAAGCTGCCATCTCCGGATTAACCTTTTTTCTTTCTAACCCACGTTATTTTGCAGCCACGGTTACCACTGTTTCCTTTTTTTTCGACATAAGCCAATAAAACATAGAGCAAAATATTAATGCAAATACAACGCCAAAAACATTCTGAATCACTCTAAGACCAACTGCTCCTTTTAGTCCATAACTCTCTGTAGCAATGGCCAAAGCACCAAATGTGTTAAATACTGCCTGCCAGCCATATTTTGCAGAAAGTCCTACACCAATTCCGCCAAGGATTCCTATGTATGTATAGATGGATGACGGAAGCAGAAAATATAGTACTGTAAAGCATATTACACCTGCAATATTTCCGACAATCCTTTTGCGGACTCTGTATTGCATGTCCTCCATAAATGGTAAGATTGCTGACATTGCCGCAATTCCAGCCCACATTGCCCGTGGCATATTGCAGAGTTCCGCAATGCAGAGTACTGCCGGTACGCATATGATCTGACATAACTGCCACGTTGTTCTGGAAGAAGATATATCAAATTCCTGTACCAAATCATTCAAATTTCTTTTATACGTTCTGTTTTTATGATTTCGATAAAATACGAAGCAGGTAAGTGCTGCACCTAATGCCATTCCGGTTAATCGCATCTGATAACTTTTTCCTGTTACATCATATCCATACAATAACAGATAACCAAGAACCAATGTGGATTGGTTAAACATGAATGGGTTATGACATCCGAACAGAATCAGCACTGCCAGTGCAGCAATGTTTAACAGCATTCCAAGTACCGGTGAAAGCTGGTTTGCTAAATGCGGACATACAGTCATAATTACAAAGAACAAAGCCAAAAGCATCGTAGATTGTCCGGTGTGGATCCCCAGATCCGCATTCCGAAATACCATAAGGCATAATAAAACTACTACACCCACAATACTATTCTCATTTCCAAATAAGATACTGAAAATAGTAACAAATAAAAAACAAAATGCCATTGTAACAGCTATCTTTACCAAATATACCAGTATATGATATGATTTTTCTTTCACTGTTTCACTCTTTTTCAACAGATTTTTAGAACCTGCCTGATTTAACTGCAATTCCTGATAAAATGTCATGTAATTCCTCCTCTATCTGTTTTTCTTAAACTTATATGACCTCATCTTTCTGTATTGGAAGCTCTACAACAAATCTGCATCCACCATATTCCCGGTTTTCTGCCTTGATTGTCCCGCCAGCACTATCTACGATCCGTTTCACAAGTGCAAGGCCGAGACCATTTCCTTCTGCTTTGTGAGAACCGTCTGCCTGATAAAATTTATCAAATATTCTGGTTTTCACATCATCCTCTATTCCCGGTCCTTCATCTTCCAGAATAAACATTACAGAATCCTTTTCCTGCTTCAGAAACATCATAATTGTCCCCTTTGCAGGACTGAACTTAATCGCATTATCTAAAAGATTCATCCATACATGCATAAAAAGTCCTTCATTCCCAGTATATTTAACTTCCTCCAGCTCTACCTGGAAACCAATTTCTTTTTCTGTCCATTTTGTCTCCAGGGAAAGAAATGCCTGACGGATCTGTTCATCCAAACGATATTCTGTTTTTTTCATTGGTACGTTCTGATTCTCTAACTTGGATAACAGCAAAATATTTCCAACCAATCCGGAAAGCCTTTGGGTATTAAACAGGATTTTTTCTACATATTCCTCTTGCTCCTGAGACAGTTCTTCTCCCTGAAGAAGCATTGTATACCCTTCAATGGCATTGATCGGGGTCTTAAACTCATGAGAAACATTGGAGACAAAATCCATCTGCAGTACTTCTGTTGCACGAAGCTCTTTTGTCATCACATTAAAACTCTGGTAAGATTCTCCAACTTCTGCGATACGGCTGTTCGTTTCCAAGTGCTGTTCAAAATCTCCCTGCGAAACTTCCTTCATTGCTTTACTGAGTCTGGTAATTGGTTCCAGCAACCTTGCATTGATAAAGGAAGTAATCAGCCCTGCAATCAATGTATTAAAAATCAAAAGCCAGCCAAGCACAGGTATGCTACCAGGCAGATTAAAAAAATGATTCAAAAAAGCAAATAATAACGCAGATATGACTGTTGAAAATACAAGTGCCAGCCAGATTGCACCAGTCAGACAGGATCGGATCCGCAATCCTTTTTCTTTCTTTTGTTCCATTATTTTTTCACCACCTTGTATCCAATTCCACGCATTGTTACGATTTCAAAATCAGGGTTATCTTTAAAACGCTCTCTGATTCTTCCTATATGTACCTCTATCGTATGTGGGTCTGCCTCCGTCTCGTATCCCCATACTTCATCCATCAACTGTTGTTTTGTAAATGTTCTGCCTGGCGAAGCTGCAAGCTTATATAAAAGCAGGAATTCTTTTTTAGGCAAAACAAGACTTTCCTTATCAGTTGTAACCGTCATTGCATCATAATCAAACTCTGTTGAACCGATCACAATTTTGTGTTCATTCAGTATCTGTGCACGGCGAAGCAGTGCTCCGACTCTTAAAACCATTTCATTCACATTTACCGGTTTTACCATATAATCGTCACTTCCCGAAAGAAATCCCTGGCGCATATCATCAAAGGAACCTTTCGCAGTGATCATAAG